>Ga0065719_106611_pt1 | contig 32423 bp, 41 predicted proteins | sample GBSCel85sediment_FD_59106 | JGI IMG/M metagenome (GOLD analysis project Ga0065719, IMG submission 59106) | Hot spring sediment microbial communities from Great Boiling Spring, Nevada - Cellulolytic enrichment CS 85C v3 (version 3) | ecosystem: Environmental > Aquatic > Thermal springs > Hot... | reverse complement strand
GTGGTGCGGCCGCCGGGATTTGAACCCGGGATCTGCGGCGTGGCAGGCCGCCATCCTACCAGACTAGACTACGGCCGCACGTGCAAGAGTGTGAATACCAGGAGGGTTTTTAATCTTTTCCCGTGGGTGCCTACCCGCTATCCTGGATGTGGGGCTTGAGAAGTGCAGCGAGCTTCGAGGGCTCGGGGCTGTACAGCCTGATCCTCTGCTTGACCTTAGAGCCCATGACCTGCTGCTCGAGCTCCAGCTCCACGAACTTTCGCTTTGAATTCACGCTAACCTTCGCCTTCAGCGGGAATGCTATGGGAAGTCTCTCGTCGATCAGTATGCCTTGGGTTGTAACCTTGTACCTTGAAGCTATCTGGAGCGACCCCACTCTACTCTGAGACCGCTTCGCCGCAAAGCCCACAACCACCGAGACTGCGTAGAAGATGACATAGAGCGCGAGGAACGAGATGAAGTTAGCGAGCTTCACGTCGTCGGTAAAACTTCGGCCCACGTCCAGGAAAGCCTCCCTAACCCAGGGCAGAGAGTAGATGNCAAGAAACAGTAAGATGGTAAGGAAAGGCAGCATCGCGTACCGAACCTGCGCGGCCAGCTCAGGTCGTGTTTTCTCGAAGTCTTTTTCCCGCAGCTTCGCAACCTCCGACGCAGAGACCTCGTAGAGTACCTCGCCTCTACTGACTTTCTCTATGTCCCGGAGTATCCCCCTCGCCTGCCTACCCGTTAGCAGGAGCAAGACTCCCATGAACACGAGGAAGTAAAGCGCAAATATGAAGCCCGTGTGCTCGGGGTAGTTGGCGTTCACATAAGCGAAAACAAGCATCAGCGCTACTCCCAGCCCGTACTGCAGCAGGTGCTTGCTCATGCCGCGCTCCTGCACTCTAAACGAGAGTCTTTATAAACAGTACGCGCGGCGCGGGTAGGAGCTGCAGCAAGGGGAAGCGGGGAAAAATAACTTGAGGACTTTCGGTTACGGGCTTAGGACCTCTAGAACTCCTCTTCCTCCTCTTCCTCCCATTCCTCTTCCTCTTCCTCCCACTCCTCCTCCTCGAAGTCCTCCCATTCCTCCTCTTCCTCCTCTTCTTCCCACTCCTCCTCCCATTCCTCTTCCTCTAGCCAGGTGTAGAGCTTCATGTTCTGTCAGGTAGGCGCGCTTTCAGGTCGTATATATCTCTATCTCTGCCCCTTGCTTCCCTAGCAGGGAGAAAAGAATATCTCGCAGAAGGGGCTACCTCATGCACGAAGAGAACTCATGAGCAAGCCTCTAGTGGAGATGGAAGAGCTCAACACGGAATCGATAGCGAAACTTCTCCTGAGCCTGGGGGCTGAGAGGGTAGCTGTCTTCTCGGAGAGCTGGGAGCTGTTGTTCGCTTACCCGACCAGGGACGAGTGTGACTCGCTGAAGAGCATCGCAGCCTCCCTCTCAGTCTTCCTAGACGAGTCCAGTCCGTGGTTGTTCCTGCGTCGTGAGGAAAACACAGTGTCGCTCCTGAGGATGGGGAAAGCCTTCGTGGTCGTGGAGGGCAACATAAAGCCTAGTGACGCAGACCTGGTGGTTCTCCTCAGCAGGCTTCTAGTGGAGTGACTCAGTGCGGCAGCGCTCGTCACGGCTCGGCGCTTTTAATCCTTCAGCATCCGCAGGTAGGTAGAGGGGTGACTTTTAAAAGTTAGTGCAAAGCTTTTCCAGAGAAAGATGAAGTACGCGATAGCTGTCGATATCGGAGCTACGAACACCCGTGTAGCACTCGGGAATAGTGAGGGTGAGCTCCTCGAGATAGTGGTCTTCAGCACCTGGGAGGCACGCAGCCCGGAGGAGTACATAGCCAGGATCGCGAGAATCGCGGTAGAGCTAGAGAGGAAGCACGGCGTGAAAGCAGCTGGAGTCGGCGTAGGATCCCCAGGGCCGCTTGACATGAAGAAGGGAGAAGTAGTCAACGCTCCTAACATGCCGTTTAGAAGAATCGAGTTGGTTCGGCTCCTCCACGAGACCTTAGGGAGGCCGGTAGCGTTCGCAAACGACGCAGTTACCGCCGCGGTCGGGGAGAAGTGGTGGGGGCTGGGGCGTGACAGGGAGAACCTGGTGTACGTCACTATCAGCACGGGCATTGGGGGTGGCGTGTACGTCGATGGAGAGCTGCTCCTAGGGAAGGAGGGAAATGCGCACGAGATAGGGCACATGGTTGTGGATTTCGAAGGAAGGCTAACCTGCGGGTGCGGCAAGAGGGGGCACTGGGAGGCCTACTCCTCTGGCAGGGGGATACCGAGCCTGGCTAGGTTTCTGGCGAACGCCGAGCCCTCGCTCAGGGAGGAGACAAGCCTGAGGCTAGGGCCCGAGCTGACGGCGAAGGAAGTCTTCGACGCCTTCAGAAGCGGCGACCGGCTGGCGAGGAAGGTCGTCGAGTGGGTTAACAGGTTCAACGCCTGCGGCTTCGCGAACATAGTCAACGCTTACGACCCGGAGCTTATTACAGTGGGGGGCTCTGTGGCGCTCAACAACCCGGATGTGCTCATCGAGGGGCTCGTGAGCAGAGTGGCGGAGTACGCAGTGAACAGGGTCCCCGAGATAACCCTCACCAGACTCGGCCCCAACGTCGGCCTCATGGGCGCGCTAGCTCTAGGTCTAGGCTTGGAGAAGAAAGTACCCCTAGTTTAGCGGCGTGCTAGCGGAGCCTTACCCACCTGGTTTTCTCCTTCTCATCCATAAGCTGCACGCCGAGCTTCAGCAGCCTATCCCGTATGTAGTCCGCCAGCTCGTAGTTCTTCTCGCGCCTCAGGACACTCCTGACCTCGACTATAAGGTCGATCAGCGCGTCTACTTGCACCGCCTCGGGCGGTACCTCCGCGAATTCGCTGTCAAGAACCCCGAGGACCCTGTTGAACTCCCAGAGGAGGTTGTAGGCTCGGAGCGCCAGCGTGAAGGAGGGCTTCTCACCTATCTTAGAGAAGATCAGTCGCGTGAGCTCCATCACTGCCGCGAAAGCCCCGCTAGCATTGAAGTCGTAGTCCATGCTCGTGTAGAAGCGCTCCCGGAGGGCCGCCATTACTCCAAGCACCTCGAGCTCGTAGTCATCGAGCCGACCTCTGGGCTCGGTCTCCTTCATAACCTGCTTCAGCAAGGATACTGCTACTCGGAGCCTCGCGAGGTTTTGTGACGCCTGGGAGATGCTCTCCTCCGTGAAGTCCAGCACCGTTCTGTAGTGCGCGGACGCCAACCAGAGCCTCAGCGCAAGCGGGTCATACTTTTGAAAAGCCTCACGCAGCGGTATTATGTTATGCAGGCTCTTGCTCATCTTCTCTCCCCGGATCTGCAGCATCCCTGTGTGTAGCCAGTACTTCACCCAGGGCTTCTCACCGAAGAACGCCTCGCTCTGAGCTCTCTCGTTCTCGTGGTGCGGGAATATGAGGTCCGACCCTCCACCGTGGATGTCGATCCTCCTGCCCAGGTACCTCGACGACATCACGCTGCACTCTATGTGCCATCCCGGCCGCCCAGGCCCCCAGGGGCTCTCCCACCACGGCTCCCCGGGCTTTGCTGCCTTCCACAGCGCGAAGTCGTACGGGTTCTTCTTCTCCTTCGCGAACTCCTCCTGGCTCCACTGCTGCTTGTCAAGCCTGTTGCTGAGCCTGCCGTAGTCATCATACGTGTCCACATCGAAGTAAACGCTCCCGCTAGGCGCTACGTAAGCGTGACCCTTCTCGATGAGCCCTTGGATGAAGGAGATTATGTCACCTATGTGGTCCGTGACTCGGGGATGCACGTCCACGCTCACATTGAGCTTGGAGAGAGCCTCCCAGTAGTCCCTAGTGTAGGTATCCACTATCTCCCTCCAGTCGCGTCCCTCCTCCTGCGACCTTCTGATGATCTTGTCGTCTATGTCGGTGATGTTCTGCACGTGNAGNACGTCGTANCCCTTGAGCNTCAGGTACCTCTTGANAACNTCAAANGCNACGTANGTCCTNGCNTGACCCAGGTGCGTGTAATCGTAGACTGTCGGGCCGCAAACGTAGATACCGACCTTACCCGGGATAAAGGGCTCGAAAACTTCTAGCGTTCTCGTGAGCGTGCTGTAAACTCGGAGCACAATACTTAACCACCCTCGCGCAGTAGTGAATGCAAGAAAACGGGATATATCTATTTCTGTGAATTCACCTCGTGAAAGTAGTCTTCACGTACAGGAAGCATCTCGAGCAGATCCTGAGCTCCCAGGAAAGCCTCCTGGTGGCAGACCAGCTGGGCACAGAGCTCCTAAGGAGCCTCGGCCTGAGCCCCCACGTGACCGTTGAAAGCCCGAACGTGGCAGTGCTCGAGAAAGAGTGGGAAAAAGTCCTGCGCAGAGACAGCTCTAGGCTGGTCGCTGTTGGCGGTTGGGCGGCTGCCAGCTCCGCGAAGGCTCTCTCCCTGAGGAGAAGGGGGTCGCTCCGGCTGAGGGAGATGTTCTTCGAGGACAGAACACCTGCAAGGCATGTGGTCACGTTACCCCTGGACCTGGGGTTCTGCACGACAGTCTCGGAGCTCTCGCTAGTCTGGGACCCCCTTGTCCCGACCTACTACGTCGTCCGCCTCGACCAAGACGTGGTGCTTCCCCTGGAGGAGTATGAGAAAGCCCTCGCGGCAGACCCTGAGCAGTACTACGCCCTCTCGAGAGACGCGCAGCTCCTCGGCCTCAGCCCTCCTCCGCCCAGTGGGCGTGCGTACAACATGCTAGGTTTCTGCCTCGGCTACGCCCTCAGGGGTCCCGGCCCATTCTTCGCCATGGTACTCTCTCTGGCCGCACTCTCGGGTAGAACACCCCTCGAGGCATCGGGTGTGCTGCGGAGCCTCTCCAGCGGGGGAGAATGCCCCGACTGGCTGCTGCGGCTCGCCCGCAGAAAACTCGATTACCTCGCCGAGCATGCCTGGAGCTACTACTCCCTGTTCTTTGCCAGGGCGGGGCTGCGCTCCAGGTACGAGGCATTCAAGTTCCTCAGATCGGAGTTGAGGGGGTGCCTACAACCTTGAGGAACTTCCTCGCCCTCTCCGTCTTCGGGCTCCACAGCAGGCTCGCATCCCCTTCCTCCACTATCACCCCGTCCTCCATTATCACTACCCTATCCGCGATCTCCCTCGCGAAGTCCAGCTCGTGGGTCACGACCATCATCGCGATACCCCTGTGCGCCACGTCTCTGAGCGTTTCCAGGACCTCGACCTTCAGCTCGGGGTCTAGCGCCGAGGTGGGCTCGTCGAGGAACAGGATTATGGGATCCATAGCGAGTGCTCTAGCTATCGCAACTCTCTGCTGCTGACCTCCACTGAGCTGGAGCGGGTACTTCTCGCCATACTCCTCGAGACCTACCAGCTTCAGCACTTCCAGGGCTTTTCTCCTGGCAGCCTCCTTGCTGTAACCCTTCACCAGCCTCAGAGGCAGAGCTATGTTGTCAACAACCTTCATGTGGGGGAAGAGGTTGTAGCTCTGAAAAACGAAGCCTGTCTTAGCACGCGCTCTCCTGAGATCCACCCGCTCTGAGGTGAGATCTTCGCCGTCGAGCACAACTCTACCCGACCAGGGTCTGACCAGCAGGACAGCTGTTTTCAGCAGCGTGCTTTTTCCGCTGCCGGCTGGGTCCCATTATCACGACCTTCTCGCCCTCCTTCACCGACAGCGAGACACCCTTGACCACCGCTTTGTCCTCGTACCCGGCTACGACGCTCTCGAGCCGTAGAACCTCTCTGGCCACGACTCACGCACCCGTATAACCGGGTATTCTAAGCATTTTCTCCAGGCGCCTAGAGCTGTGGGAGAACAAATAGCAGACAACGAAGTAGATTAGCGCAACTATCAGATAGGCCTCGAACGCCCTGTAGGTGCGCGCTGCGACATACTCACCTCTCCTCGTAAGCTCCACTATCCCGATAATGCTCGCCAGCGAGCTCTCCTTGAGCACTGTGACAAACTCGTTGACGAGAGCAGGAATCGAGATCCTCAAAGCCTGCGGGAGTATCACGTACCTGAGCGTCTGAAGGTACGAGAAGCCCAGAGCTTCCGCTGAGAGAATTTGCGAGTCAGGTATCCCCTTGACCGCGGAACGGAAGATCTCAGCCTGGTATGCAGCACTGTTTAGCCCAAGAGCAAGCACCGCTGAGGTGAAAGCATCGAGCTTTACGCCTAGCGAGGGTAGGCCGAAGTAGATAACGAATATCTGAACGAGCAGGGGCGTCCCCCTTATGGGCTCGATATAGAACCTTGAGAGAAAGCCTAGAGGCGATAGACCTAGGGCTAGTAGGAGAGAGCCCAGCGCAAGGCCTATCGCGAAGGACAAGAGCGTTATTTGAAGCGTAATTACCACTCCCTGGGCTATAAATAAAAAGTTTTCAGCCAGGAAGTCTATCAAGGCTTGTCACCCTTCCAGCCGCTGGAAAAAGGGGATTTAAGGATATCACTTCGACAGGGCTGGGTCGTGCTCAGCCAGCCTCGACCAGCCACTTTAGGATTTCCTGCTGGAAGATCTTGTCCAGCTCACCGCTGTTTATCAGCTCCTCGATGACAGAGTTCACTACGTACTTTAGATCCTCAGCTCCCTGTGGTACGGCTACCGCACCGCCTATAGTGGGAACCCCAACGTAGGTCGCTACTTTGAGATCTGGGTCCTTTATTGTGAGTGCCTCGCCGATCTTGTCCCCCACGATTATCGCGTCAACATCACCTCTTTTTAGAACCATGACCATCTCGGGGTATACCCTGTCGTAGGACTTGATATCGGCAACCTTCCCTTTCAGGTTTTCGAGAGCCCATTCTTCCTGGATTGTGCCGAGCTGAACTCCAATCCTCTTCCCGTAAAGATCCTGCTCGGACTTAATGTCAGAAGTTTTCAGCGTGACTACTGCATAGCCCTTGCCGAAGTAGTACGGCAGGGAGAAGTCCACCTCCTTCTCACGGTCCGCTGTGGGTGTCATATCAGCTAGTATTATGTCTATATCGCCCTTCTTCAGAGCCTCTATAAGAGCTGCAAACTTCATGTCCTTAACTTCGAGCTGCACCCCCAGCTTCTGNGCAATTCTCTTCGCAATTTCGATATCTATGCCGGCGTACTGTCCATTCCTGTCTATGTACTCGAAGGGCGGCCAGTCCGCGGATGTTCCGAGGATCAGCTTACCCCTGCTTTTTATTTTATCAACATAGCTTATGCTATGCTCTCTGGGCGTTGACNCGTAGTACCCTAGTAGTAGGCCTAGGAGAAGACCTATTACAAGACCTATAGCCAGGAGCTTCGCCGCACCAACCTGGAACCCTGCTGTTTCCCGGCTCATGGCTTGTCGAGCTTCTTTACTACCTCTGCTTAAATCGGTTTTCTTTCGTTAATGATTCTTCAACAATAGTTAAAATATTTCATTTATAAACGTGTCTGTGAAACAATTATAAGCCCGTTGCGCGGAAGACTGCGCTGGCATGAGAAACCGCCAAAGCCTAGTGAAAATTGCTCAAAGGCTTATCATGGCCATGCCTTACGTACTGGAGGCCATGAAATTAGACATTGTCAACTATGCTTCTCTCGCGAGGCTCCTCAAGCCGGATATGGAGAGGCTTGCGGGTAAGCAGCTGAAAGAGGGGGCTGTCAAGGTGGCTGTGCTGAGAGCTGCGAAAAGCCTGCTCGAAGACTACCCCCCGTCCGACAGGCTCTCCAGAGCGCTCTCCAGCGGTGAGCTAAAAGTGATCCACGGGCTCGCAACGCTCTCGATCCCCGTGTCCAGGCGTTCGGAGCTGGCGAAGCTTCTCAGCACGCTGGAAGAGCGCGAGTTCGTCCAGGTCGCTCATGGTCTCTCCGCGATCACCCTAGTGCTAAGCGAGAAGGTCGCAGAGAGCTTGCTGGCGAAGCTCGGTCCCCAGAATGTGCTTCAGTTCCTCCGGGACCAGACGGCCGTTATCGTCACAGGTTCGCCAGAAATCCTGGTCACGCCGGGAGTCGTCTCGGCCCTCGCCCTCTCCCTCTCCAGCAGGGGGATAAACCTGACAGAGGTGCTATCTAGCTACAGGGACATAATTTTCGTGATGAGCAGGGCAGACTCTGCAAAGGCTTTAGAGGTGCTCAGGAACCTTCTCGAGGTTCTCCGCCACCGCTCTGGGACTTGAGCAAGGTGTCCACAGTCTCCGCTAGCTCGAAGAATTTCTTGGTAGTCTCGCTTTCAGGGAACGCCAGAACGAAGGGAACTCCTGCGTCGGCACTCTCGCTGATGCGGGGATCTATTGGGATCTCTGCCAGCAGCTTCACCCCTGTCTCCTCCGCTAGCCGCTCCGCGCCACCCTTGCCGAAGATGTAGTGTCTGGTGCCGCAGACAGGGCACACAAAGTAGCTCATGTTGCTTACAAGCCCGAGCAGGGGAACCTTCAGCTGCTTGCAGAACGTCACCGCTTTCTTCACAACCACCCTGGACAAGTCGCTTGGAGTTGTGACGATGATCGCGCCGCTCAACCCCTTGATTAGCTGGGCTATTGTCAGCGGCTCGTCCCCGGTGCCCGGCGGCAGATCTACCAGCAGGTAGTCCATCTCGCCCCAGGCGACCATTGAGAGGAGCTCTCTGATGAAGGAGGTCTTCATGGGGCCGCGCCATATGAGCGCTGTCTCCTCATCCGGCAGCATCAGGTCTGCTGAGACCACGCGAACCCCACCAGCACCAATCAGCGGTATGAGCCCCGCAGGCCCGGCGTAGATCGCCTGGCCGTGCACTCCCAGGAGCTTCGGCACCGAGGGNCCGTGAACGTCCGCATCTAGTACACCTACGGTGTAGCCCTTGACCGCGAGCGCTGCTGCAAGGTTGGCTGTGACCATGCTTTTTCCAACACCGCCCTTCCCACTGAGTATCGCGACCTTGTACTTGATGCTGCTGAGTCTCCTCGCAGCCAGCTCTTCCTGCTCCCTAATGCGACGCAGAATCTCTAGCTTGAGCTCTCTCTCCTTCCCTGAACTCACGCTCCCAGCCACGTCGGGGCCTTGAAAAACATTTCCCAGCCTCGGGAACTAGAGGAGTATCATTAGGAGGGAGGGGCCCATCAAGAGAACCCAGACGATAGGGTTCCACGAGAGAACCTTCCTCCCGTCGAGAGGACCGAAGGGTAAGAGGTTGAAGAACGCGATCCAGAAACTGAAGCGGGCAACTACGTGCTGCCCCAGCGCGTACGCAAAGAAACCGAGCAGCACGTTGACGAAAGGTCCTGCAGCAGAGATCACGCCGTCCACCCTTTTGGTGTAGCCTGGCGCGGCGTAGATGTATACAGCCCCGGGTGCTATGAACTTCACCGGGACAAAGGGGATCGCGCTGAAGAGAGTAAGCAGGAGAAGCAAGGGGTCCAGCTTGTACCTAGCCGGGAAGCCGTAGTACAGTGCCACGAACTTGTGGGCGAGCTCATGTGGGACGTAGATGACGAAGGAGAAAGCTAGCAACTTCAGCACGTGGGGGGTAGGGAGGCTCCACGCGTAGTAGCCTGTGAAGACCGCGAACACTACTAGCACTGCTACGAGCAGCTCGGCAAGCTCCCCCTTGTAGAACAGCTGAGACACAGCCTCACAAGAGCGATCCCTGAAATATCTCTTTCGTGAGCTCAGCTTCTGCTTCAGCAGCCTCAGGACACGCTACAAGCATGACTCCCGCTAGTAGCTGTAATGGCTGTAGCTGTGCTCGCGGCTTACCCGCTCTACAGGAGGTGGGACCGTATCTGCATCATGTTGCCCTTCATATNATTGCCTGGCTCCTTCTCCCGCAACGGGCAGTGGAAACTCCTGCCAACTGTGCCTGTAGCAGCCTTAGCCGTGCTCCTGGCCCTCTACCTCCTCAGGCCGCAGGTGGAGCAGCCATCGCAGCCCGCCGAGGAGCCGAGGCTCATCGTCACCTGCATCGAGGCCGGCGAGGGCGGGAGGGTGCTGGTGAACGGGACAGAGATGCGAGCCGAGCCAGGTTTACAACTGGTATGACGCTCAGCACTATGAGGAAGAGCAGGATTGGTTTTTGAAAAGCTTGGCGAAGGAAACCAGAACCTATTCGCGCACGGGCGCGCAGCATGTTTTTAACCCCCTGTGATTTTCGGCACATGTGCCCATAACTAGGAGAAAGTTTCTAATAGGACTGGCCGCAGCTGCTGCACTCGGCGTGCTTGGCTACTACTTCTACACGTCGACAACCCCCCGCAGGAGAGTACTGAGAGTCTACAACTACAGCGCCTACATCGACCCGGAGGTTGTCAAGGAGTTCGAGAAGAGATACGGCGTGGAGGTGATATATGACGAGTACGAGAGCGCCGATGAGGCGTTTGCAAAGCTGAAGCTGGGCGGTGGGGGCTACGACGTTATCGTGCTCACCGACCAGTACGTGACACAAGCGATAAAGCAGGGTCTGGTTCGCCCACTCGACAAGTCGCTGATACCGAACCTAGCGAACGTAGACAGCTTCTTCTTAGAGAACCATTTCGACCCCGGCCTGAAGTACTCTGTACCTTACGGCTGGGGCACAACGGGGATAGGCTACAATGCGAAATTTGTAGAGGAGGGCGAGATAGAGGGCTACGAGCAGCTCTTTGACACCGAGGGGTTCCTGCCTAAGCACCGAGGGAAGGTGTCGATGCTGGAAGAGTTCATCGAGGTAGTAAATGCTGCCAAGCTGTACCTGGGCATACCGCTGGATGACTGGAGCGAGGAGGCAGCTAATAGAGTGATCGAACTGCTCAGAAGGCAGAGGGTGTTCCTAGCCGGGTACTACGGCGCCAGCATATACATCCCGGCGCTCGTGCAAGGCACGTTGCGACGCTGCCCAGGCTTGGAGCGGGGACGTCATGCAGGCCCAGAGCGAGGAGGAGAATGTTAAGTACGTGCTGCCGAAGGAAGGTGCCTTTATCTGGATAGACTTCATGACTATACCGAGTGGGGCTAGGGAAGTGGAGCTGGCACACCTGTGGATAAACTTCCTCCTCGAGAGAGAAATCGCTGCAAAGAACACTAACTACACTTACTACCCGAGCCCGCTGAGGAGAGAGCTCGTGGAGGACCTCCTAGACCCCGAGATCCTCGAGAACCCTGCAGTTTACCCGCCCCCCGACGCGAAGCCTCGTAATGACAGAGCCAATTACCCGGAGGAGGCTTTTGCAAGTGCTCGAGAAGATCAGTACCGCTGTCAAGAGGGTTTAGGAGAACTACCCCCTCGAGCTCCTGGCGAAAACCTGTTTTGTGTACACGTAGCTGGCAACCAGGGATACCACGATCATTATAGTCGCCAGCGCATTCAGGTCCTGGGTTGCCCGACCTCGCGCTGCTCTCGCCCAGATCACCAGCGGCAGCGTCTTGAAACCCGGCCCTGTCGTGAAGGCTGTCTTGATGAAGTCGTCGAACGACATTGAGAAGGTTATGAGGAGGGAGCTAACAACCCCGGGGACAGCGAGCGGGAAGTAGACCCTGATGAACACGTCGAAGGGCTTAGCTCCCAGGGTTAGCGCGGCAGCCTCGACGTTCTCCGAGGTCGATAAGAACTGGGGCTTCAGCGCGACGTACGCGTAGGAGATGTTGTACGCCGTGTGCCCTGCGAGCACGGTCCAGAAGCCTAGCTCGGCTCCGACGTAGTAGTAGAGAATGAGGAGAGATACTGCCTCAACGATTTCGGGCAGCACGATCGGGACGTAGAAGAAACTGTCCGCAGCATTGCTACGGTGCTTCCTTGCGAAGTAATACGCTGCAACTCCTCCGAGGAGTGTGGAGATTGCGGAGGAAAGCAGCGCAACGGATAGTCCGTTCACCGCTGCCCTGATCACCTCCGCATCGGCGAGCAGCTTAGCGTACCACGCCAGAGTGAAGCCCTCCAAGGCACCCGGGTAGCGGGACGAGTTGAAGGACTGCATTACAACGTAGGCCAGCGGGATGTAGAGAAACACGAGCAGTAGCAGCGTGTAGCCGTGCAGCAAGGCCTTAAGCCTCATAGCCCAGCCCCCAGCGCGTGTAGAGATAGACTATCACGAGAGATACAAGCGTGACAATGAATGCGAGCGCCGAGCCCACGGGCCAGTTCCTGTACTTCAGGAAGAGGTCCCAGATCAGGTAGCCCATCGTGTAGCCGTAGACCCCTCCCAGCATGGCTGGCACGATGAACTCCGTGAAGCTCATGAGGAAGACCAAGGCGACCCCCGAGGCTATCCCCGGTAGTGACAGCGGAAGAACAACTCTCAGGAAGATATGGTGGGATCTAGCTCCCAGGGACTGGGCCGCCTCCAGTAGCCTTCTCTCGACTCTCTCGAAGGAGGAGAACAGGGGCAGCAGCATATACGGCAGATACTCGTAGACCATGCCCACCACCATGCCCACGTATGTGTTAGCAAGCCCCAGAACCGAAAGCACGTTCATGAGCGCGTATGCCTTCAGGAGGAAGTTCACAAGTATGGGTACTGTGAAGGCCGCGAGGAACCTGCTCTTCCTCTCCTCGTCATCCACGTGGAAGGAGAGGTAGTACGCCGCCGGGAGGGCTGCAAGGAAGGTCAAAGCCGTAGTCACAACCGCAAGAACCAGCGAGTACACTACTATGGAGGTGTAGTCCGGGTTGAGGAGCACACTCACGTACAGCGAGAGACCCTGCGGTCTCAGGCTCTCAGCGAGCATTATGAGGAGGGGGAGGTAGAATGTCGCTAGCACGTACGCCAGCGGTACCGCTGCTAGCAGCGTTAGTGTGCTAGGCAGAGGTGCGCCTCGGCTCAATCTAGGTACACCTTCATCTCCGAGGCCTCCACGTAGACGTCAACCATGCTGCCAGGCTCCAGGGACGCGGTCTCCCTGGTCGGCGCCAGAGCCTCCAGCCTGATGTCCTCCCAGCCCTCGAGGTAAAGCTTCGTATAGGGGCCCAGGAACACCTTCTCCGACAGCTGGGCCCTGAGTCTAAGCGCGCCGTCGCCCGCGGGGGGAGTTAGGCTGATGCTCTCGGGGCGGAAGAGGAGCAGCACAGTCCCAGTGTAGTTGCTCAGGCTGGGCGAGATCCTCTCCAAGCTTATCTCCAGCTCTCCCAGCCTAACCACGCCGTTCACAGCCCTCGCAGGGATTATGTTTGCCTCCCCCAGGAATGAGGCAACGAAAGCGTTAGCCGGGGAACGGTAGACCTCCTCCGGTGTCCCGACTTGCTGAACAACGCCGTCCTTCATCACCGCGAGCCTGTCCGAGAGGAGCATTGCCTCGTTGCGGTCGTGCGTGACATAGATCGTCGTTACTCCGGTCTCTCTCTGCAGCCTCTTCAGCTCGCGGATAAGCTCGATACGTATCTTGTAGTCCAGGTGGCTGAAAGGCTCGTCTAGAAGCAACAGCTTGGGCTCGCGGGCGAGAGCCCTGGCGATAGCTACCCTCTGCTGCTGACCCCCACTCAGCTGGCTGATCTTCCTGTGGGCGAACTCTTCAAAAGGGAGTCTGACCAGCTGCAGTACCTCCCGAACCCTCCTCTCAATCCTGTCACTTGGCCAGCCAGCAATCTCCAAACCGAAGGACACATTCCGGTACACGGAGAGATGGGGGAAGAGGGCTAGGTCCTGGAATACCATGCCGATGGGTCTCTCGTAGGCTGGCGTATCTGTGACATCCACCCCATCGAAGAAAACTCTGCCCTCATCGGGCTTCAGAAGACCAGCGAGTATCCTAAGCAGGGTAGTCTTCCCGCAGCCGCTGGGCCCGAGGATGCTGAAAAGCTCCCCCTTCTTCACCGTCAGGCTAACACCCTTAAGTGCCTGCGTTACCCCCCCTCTGTCCCTGTACACCTTCGATACGTTCTCAACCCTGACTTCCACGCCCTGCGCCATCTCTCCGGGCTCCCGGGAGGCGGTCGCGCTTAAAAACGTATCTCTTCGGTATCCAGCAGGTATGAGAAAAAAATCTCCCCCCGTCAGCCCAGCCTGTAGGGCTTCAGCCTCTTTATCTCCGAGAGCACCTTCTCCACAAACGCCTCCACGTAGACCCAGCTGACCCCCTTCTCAGCGAGGAGCTCTCTGATGTAGTTCTCGGTCGCCGCGTAGCTCCTGAACTTCTCATTGAGCTCGCGCCAGGGGACGCCTTTGAGCGCGCTGGCTAGCTTCTCGTCGAAGGGAAGGATACCCTTCAGCATTAGGAAAGCTATAGAGGGGTACCCTAGGTACCCCTTGTAGAGGGATCCGTTGTCATTCGACGATATCCCCAGCTTACCGTCCCACACTACGCGGTAGGTTCTAGTGCCGTCGGATCCCACGACCCTAGCTTCGTTATCGCTCAAGAATTTGATCCTACCGTCTGCTATGCACCCAAGAGCCTCGAGGACCTTTATCCTAGGCGGTAGCTTCCAGTAAACCACGCTTAAAACTTCTCAAAAAGAATGATATATTCTCAGCGCGCAGGGTATCCCAGCGGTAACAGGTAGAGAGGTCTCTCTACACCTGTGAGGAATGACAGGCCCTCATCCTCAAAAGCTCCGACAGCCACCGTTCCCAGATGTTCCTGCACCGTGTTCAGGTAGATGTTCTGCGCTACAAGCCCCGCCTCAATCTCGCTCACGAGCCCCTCCCCACCCAGAACCACGGTAGCCGGTGCTTTGCAGACGCACGGCTGCCTCATAGAGAGAGAGCAAAGCTCGCCTGCGTAGTCTCCAAGCTTGAGCGGCTCCAGATCCATACTCCTGGGATCGAAGGCGTACACGCCTCTCTCCAGGCCCCGCACCCTGCTCACAATGACCACTGCCTCCACCCGGTAGCCCCCCTGGAGACGGGGGTAGGGCCTTCCTCCCGGTGTGAGCTCGCCCAGCGACCACTTGAGGATGCGTAGAACAGCTTCAAGCTCGATACTCTTCCTGGAGTATTCGCGCACACTCCTACGCTCGAGAATAGCCCTGTCCAGCGGTATGCTAGGCTCCAGCTGGAAGCCCCTGCACATCGTGCCGCGATCCCTCCTCAGGGTAACCTTCGCGCAGGGGGTCTCCCCGGAGCCGCTGAGTTCCGGTGCAATCATGTCTACCGAGGCTGGCAGTCCCTGGGAAACTAGCGAGAGGAAGAGATTCTGGAGGGCATGGCCCACCTCGAGCCTCACGTACCTATACCCCCTGTCGCCGTAGAGCCTGCAGGTGCGCTGGGCCTCTGCAGAGATCAGGAAGCCGTCGAAGAGCTCGCCGGAGCCCTCTACCTCCTCGAGGCTGTGGTCCAGCGGTCTATACTTCCACACGCCGGCATCTACGGGGAGACCTCCCGCCGAGAGCACGTAGAGGTGCAGAGGATACGTGCCCCCCGCTGAGGGCACCGTTCTCCTGCCATCAGCAAGCAGCCCCTGAGCCGAGAACGTAGTCCTGGAGAGGCAGTTGATGCCGCAAGTTTCAGCCTGGATGACAGCGCCGCTGGCTAGGCACCAGAGGGTCTCCCTGAGCAGTGGCCGCTCGCGCGGTGTGAAGCTGGGCAGCCTGACTACAGCAGCCACAGTTGCAGAGAGCAGAGGATGAGTAATAAAAATCGCGGCGCGAAGAGACCGTCGATGAAAATCTACCTGGCAACAGGTAACAGGGCAAAGGCTGCAGAGATGATCAGTGTTCTCGCAGGGTTCGGCATCACAGCGGAGGTTGTGCCGTTGAAGAAGTTGGAGATACAGTCGGAGAGCCTGGAGGAGATAGCGAGAGTGGCCGCAGAGCACCTGCCACCGATGGACGCTCCCGTCGTAGTTGAGGACGCCGGGCTCTTCGTGGACGCCCTTAACGGGTTCCCGGGTCCCTACAGCCACTACGTCTACAAGACTCTGGGCTGTAGGGGGCTCCTCAAGCTGCTGGAGGGAGTTAAAGAGCGCAGAGCCTGCTTCAGGTCCGTTGTGGCTGTGAAGACCCCGAGTGGCAGAGTCGAGGTGTTCACCGGGGAGACATGGGGGGTTATCACGCACGAGGAGAAAGGGGACAAGGGCTTTGGCTTCGACCCTATCTTCCAGCCAGAGGGCTCCGAGAGAACCTTCGCTGAGATGAACCTCGAGGAGAAGAACATGTGGTCTCACCGCGGGAAAGCCGTTAGGAAGCTTGCCCTCTGGCTCCTGGAAAGATGTACACCTGGAGCGCCAGCCTGATGAAATTCTTATGCCCGATATCCGGGTAAAGATAAATACCGTATGCATATCAGCAGCTGGGGGCTGCTGGGGGAAACCTCACCCGGGGTGTGGAGGCAAGTGCGCAACCCCCGCTGCGCGGCNCCCAGCTGTCACTCTTATCTAGGAGAGCTCTGTACGGAGAAGAGGTAGGACTTTAGCTCGCAAGCCCTGCAAGTAGGGTGGGAGGTAGGCTCCCCGCAGATCCTGCACAGCATCATCTCCTTAGGTGGTGGCGGCAGCGTGATCCTGAGGAGCTCCTTTACCGCTAGTACTTTGTATTTGCTACCAGGCTCCTCGTCCTCAACCTCGTTGAGCCAGTGCCTTACAGGGTGCCTAAGCGCGTAGACTATGTACGGGCACTCCACAAACGGCGTTTGTATCCCCTTTATCAGGGTGTAGGCGAGCACCTCCTTCTCCGGTATGAAGTAGAGGGGTTTTATCCTAGGCACCATTCTCTCGCCCGCGGGCTCCGTGGCGATACCCTCTCTGACTATGCCATCCACGTGCGCCTTGATCAGGTTCATCACAAACACCTGGATCTCGTCGTCGAGGTTATGGCCCGTTGCGAGCCTGGTCGCGCCCAACTCCCTGGCTGCCCTGTTCAGCGCGTACCTCCGGAAAACCCCGCAGACTGCGCAGGGTTTGATCTCGAAGCCCCGCTCCCTGAGTACGGCGACCGCTTCATCGAGAGTTATTCCGAAGAGATCCTTGAACGAAACCACATATATGCCCACCCCTATCTCGCGGGCTAGGCTCCTCAGGGCCTCCAGCTTGTACTCCCTGTAACCCGCAATACCTTCGTCCACCGCGATGCCAAAGACGTCAAAATTCCATCTCGCTTGAGAACCTCTTCATCAGGTAGAGAGTGGTCAGGCTGTCCTTGCCACCACTCACCGCCACCGCAACCTTGTCCCCCGGCCTAACCAGCCTGAACCACTTCAGGGTGGCCTCGACCCTCCTCTCAAAGTACTCCACGAAGTGATCGGAGCAGAGGTACTCCCCCAGATACGACACGTAAACAGAAGCCCTCTCACCGCACACGAAGCACCTAACCGTATTCCCCACCGAGCCTAGCCACCCGATACCACTGAGTGCAGCTTCACGCGAGCAGCGGGGGGCAGAACCTCGTCCTCGGCCACAACCTCGCCGTTAACCGCTGCAACAACCTCGCTCACCCTCAGCCCCAGAGCTTTAATCAAGTCGCGCACAGTAGCTCCTTCCTCCAGGCAGACCTCCCTGACCTCCCTCCCGAAGATATCCACGACGACCCTGATGCTGCAGCAAGCCATAGCCAACTTCGAAGGTGCAGCTGGCGCTAAAAGGTTAGCGCGCCGCGCGGGGTAATCGGGAGGTTTTTTATCCCTCGGAGCACACTTCCCCCTATGCGTGCGGGCAGGATCTTCCAGGATGAGGAAATAGTTGTTGTAAACATTGGTAAAAGGGGGCTCACAGAGAGTGTACTCAGGGAGATCGACAACGTGCTCAGAGCGCGCGGGGTTGTGAAGGTGAAGCTGCTGAAAAGCTTCCGCGAATCAACGGAGCTTACGCGCGAGGAGGTCGCGGAGATGCTAGCAAAAGCACTCAACGCCGAGGTTATCGGTGTGAGGGGCTTCGTGATAGCGCTCAGAAGAGAGACGGAGAAGCGGCGAGCTTGAGGAAGCGCAGCTCCCCAAAATCGTAAATCCCAGCCTCCATGTCCACTGCGTAGACTTTAAAGCTGTCTAGCCCAGTTTCCCGAAGCAGAGGGGTCAGGAGATCTCTCTCGACGTTTACCTCCGTCCCGGGCATCAGAGGACTCAACGCTGGTAGCACGTACACCTTCTTCCCAGCATGCTCCCCAGCAAGGAGCGCCTTCAGCTTGACCTTAGCCCCGAGCTCATCGCGGAGAAGTATAGCGGGGTGTTCGTGGCCCAGGGCTATCTTAGACACCCTCCCGGTGTAGGCCTCAATTGGGAGTGGTTTGTGGCCATGGTAGAGGAGCCAGCCTGACTCGAGCAGGTAGGGGTCGTGAAGCGGTATCCCCATCCTCTTGAGGATAGGGATTAGGTAGTTGTCGTGGTTCCCCCTCACCACCTCGACCTTGAGGCCAAGGTCACGGGTGAGGAACTCCAGCAGCTCCAGTGTCTCCCTCCACTCCAGCCTCGTTACATCGCCGAACTCGTGCTTTACATCGCCAAGCAGGATGAGCCTGCCAGCGCTGACCTCCTTCACCATCGCCTTCAGGTTTTCCTTGATCTCGGCCAGCTGGATAGGGGGCAGGAAAACCCCCTGTTCGCTGAGTGCCTCCTCGTAGCCGAGATGCAGGTCAGCAACAAGCAGGGCTCCTAGATCCTCTGCGTAGAGGCCGAGGCCTATAATCTCCACGCCCTCGTCCACCGGCAGCCTAGGCACCTGCATCTGCTTCTCAGTTCTCATTCTCGCGTAGCCAAAAAAAGTTACTGGAGGGCAGCCGAGAGTTGTACGATAGTCGAATGAAAATACTTTTATCGCCCAACCTCTAGGGAGAGGCTGATACCCATGGAGAGATGCTCACGTATACCGGAGTTCTACAAGAAGCCTATAGAGGAGAGGAGAAGGATTGTTGCCGAGTTCGCTGGTCTAACTGAGGAGGAAGTGAAGCTGCTCAGTAACTTCGGCAACCTTGACCCCGCGATTGCTGACCGGATGATCGAGAACGTCATCGGCGCCATGAGCTACCCCCTCGCCGTCGCCGTAAACTTCCTTATAAACGGCAAGGACTATATCGTCCCCATGGTCATCGAGGAAGCTAGCGTGGTGGCCGCTGCGAGCAACGCCGCCAGAGTGATGAGGAGGGACGGNGGGATAAAGTCCAGGGCCACAGGCCCCCTGATGATAGGGCAGATCCAAGTGATAGGGCTCAAGGCACCCCACTACGCCAGGGCCTTGGTTCTCGACCACAAGGACGAGATCATACAGGCCGCGAACGAGGTAGACCCAATGCTGGTAAAGGTGGGTGGGGGTGCTCGTGATGTCGAGGCGAGGGTCGTCGAGGGGCCCAGAGGGCCCATGCTCGTCGTCCACCTTATAGTTGACGTGCGCGACGCGATGGGTGCTAACGCAGTGGAACACGATGGCCGAGAGGGTCGCACCCATAATCGAGCGCATCACCGGGGGCAGAGCACTCCTCAGAATTATCTCTAACCTGGCTGACAAGAGGCTAGTGAGATCCTGGGTCAAAGTCTACAAGGAGGACATAGGCGGCGAGGAGGTGGTTGACGCTATTGTGGACGCCTGGGCTTTCGCGGCTGCAGACCCCTACCGCGCGGCCACACACAACAAAGGTATAATGAACGGCGTCATTGCAGTAGCGCTCGCTACCGCCCAGGATCACAGGGCGATTGAAGCCGGCGCCCACGCCTACGCCGCCCGGGACGGCAGGTACAAGCCGCTGAGCGTCTGGGAGAAGGACGCAGACGGCAACCTCGTGGGCTTCCTCGAGATGCCGATGGCCGTGGGCACGATCGGCGGAGCCACGAAGGTCCACCCGGTCGCTAGGGTGGCGCTGAAAATTCTCGGCGTGCAGAGCGCAACCGAGCTGGCAGAGGTCATGGGGGCTGTGGGGCTCGCCCAGAACTTTGCTGCGTTGAGAGCCCTCGCGACCGAGGGCATTCAGAGAGGGCACATGAGACTGCACGCCAGGAACCTGGCGGTAATGGCTGGTGCGACGGGAGACCTCATCGACAAGGTAGCGGAAATCATGGTTAGAGAGGGGAAGATCAACTTTGCTTATGCGAAAGAGCTTGTAGAGAAGCTATCGAGGGAGGGTGAAGCCGACAGGAAGAGCTAACCCCTCAACGCTTTCTCAAGCTCTCCCCGGAAGTAGTCGAAGTACTTAGCAAGTACGGGGTCGGCGGCCAGCTCGACGCGGACACTCTCATCCCTCAGCCTAACTAGCTCGTCATCCACAGCACCTGTTTCGGTCGCTCTTTTTGCTTTGACCGTGGAGACAGCCCCTTTCTTCTCTAGCTCCTTTAGTGCCGCGTCNAGCAGCCGGCTCGACAGCTCGTAGCCTAGACCCTCCACGTGCAGCTGCGCGATGCAGGAACCCAGCTCGCTCCGCCACAGCGAGCCGCCGAAGGCAACCAGCGCCCTCAGGATATCCAGCATCGCCTGTGACTTCTCGTCACGCTCCTGCCTAAGGCTCCTAACTAGGTTGCTCACATGGTGGGGATGGACANAGCTGTTTATATTGATAGCCGCTAGAGCCGCGTGCGGCGCATGTCTCAAGCAAGAATCGTGGAGCAAGCCTGGCCGGCTGCCCTGCTTGTGTTCACAGCACTCGCGAACTTCGCCTCACCAACGCTGGCGTACATAGCTCTCCTAGTGTACTCGGGGGCTGGTATCGCGCTGTTAAAACCCCCTCTCAGGTGTCTAGGTGCAAGCGACGTAGCCGCAGTAGCCTCCGCGGCGGCAATATCAGCGCTTCTCCCAGCATGCTTCGCAACCGCGGAACACCACCCTCTACCTTCTTCCGTGATCTTCGCAGCGGTGGCAGGCGTCGTGGAGGAGATGTTCTTCAGAGGCGTCCTGTTGGGAAGGGAGGGAGTGCTTATGCAAGCCTTCTACTTCGCGCTCGCCCACCTCGCACTCGGGGATCCCGTGTCCCTCGTGCTCTCGGCGTTCCTCACGCCACACTACTTCCTGCTGGGCCTGGTTCTCGGCGTCATAGCGTCGAAGAGAGGCTTCCACCTCTCCGCGGTGTTCCACGCGCTCTACAACGCTCTCTCAACCCGGCACGTGCTGGCCGTGAGCCCAGCCACCTTGGTAGCAATGCTTGCGGTGGACGCCGTAGGACTCCTACTTGTACTAGTTTATTTTCATCCACGCTTCGACAGGAAGATTCACAAGGAGTTTTTACCCGAGAATTGCTTATAAGGCTACAAGTTTCCGCAGAACTCCTGTGAAGAGAACTCAGAAAATAACCCTCACGGGGATAATGGCAGCACTAGCCCTGGGCTTCTCGATACTCCGCCTGGAGGCGCCCTTCCCCATCCTGCCCTACCTGAAGTTCGACGCCGCGGAAATTCCTGTGACGATCGCGTTCTACCTCTGTGGGCTCAAGTACGGCGTAACTGCGGAGATTATCCACTACCTCGGCCTCGTCGCGAGGGGATCTAACCCCGTGAACGCGGCGATGAAGCTGCTAGCAGTGCTAGCGATGCTTGTGGGCTTGGCAGCTCCCTTTAAGAGCATGCTGCTGAGAGTGCTCTCCGCCGTAGCGCTCCGCGCTGCAACAATGACCGTTATGAACTACCTCTACCTCTTCGTGTTCTTCCCGCACTTCCTGAGCTTCGCGCTCAAATACGTGGGTTCGGTGGAAGCCCTATTTGCTTACACAGCTATCTTCAACGCTCTCCACACAGCGCTGAGCGTCGGGCTAGCATGGGCAACTTACCGCGCTGTCACGCGGAGGCTTGGCTCTGAACTCTCGCTTGTGTAGCCGCAGTTAAGCTTGCTATCTTTCTCATCAGCTGCTCGTGGAACCTGGCTATCATCGCCCGCTTGTCCTCCATGAGCACGATGTCGCTAAGCCCCTCCAGCACGATATTGTAGGCGAAGGGGCTCGGCGTGTCCAGCACAGGCAGCTCGACGAGCCTTATATCGCCCCTGGCTATCCTCTCGAGCACCTCCCTCGCATGCTTTATGTCCATGTAGTCCTCGAGAATCTCCCTGTAAGTCTCCTTGAGGATAGGGAAGTCCTCCCACCGCCTGACCACCCTCAGGAGCGTCGAAGCGTTCATCTGCTGCTTTTCCACGCTGATCTCGTGCCCCTTGTAGTTGCGTAGGATCATCAGCCCCCGGGCGGCTACGTGACGGAACCTCCTTCTTATCAGCTCCGTGTTCGCCAGAGCCCTCTTCAGCAATTCCTCGAGCATCTCCGGCTGAACGTCGGATAGTGTGACCCTCGGCTGGACGCCGCGCGGGTAGATTACCGCGAAGCCATTATCGTGGACCGCCAGGCCCACGTTCACGCCCGAGGTCTGGACCGCCAGGTAAGCCAGCGCGTGCGAGAGAGCATCGTTAGTCCTCCTCCCAAACAGTGTGTGGAATACGTGGTGTAGCCTGCCCTGCTCGTCGAGGTACTTCTCTACGAGAATCACCTTATCGCTCGGGAACTCCTTCACACCTAGGGACTTCAGGAAAAGCAACATCTCCTTGAAGTACCCGATTATTGCTTCCGCTGAGTTGTCGTCCACGTGGCACTCCCTCTTCAGGTACTCCTTGATCTTCTTCTCGTCCTTGCCGCCGGAGAGCCACTCGAACATCCTACGCCTGAACTCGCCGATCTTCAGGGCCAGGTCGTAGCTCAGAGGCAGCATCTCACTGAACCACGCCGGTATCGTGGGCTTCTGCTCGAAAGCCGGCTTCACGTAGGCGACTAGGCCATCGCTCCGCACAAACTCATAGACCTTGCCACCAAGAACAAACCTGTCCCCGGGGACCAGCCTCTCGAGGAACTCCTCCTCTATGTTCCCCACGTACTTCCTGTCGAGCGTGAGGACTCTGATACTCACCTCGTCGGGTATCGGTCCCAACGTTGAGCGATGTATATGACTCTGGCGTACTTGCCGCGCCTCCCGAAGACTCCCTCCNCGGGGTCNAACCANATNTTCCCGTAGACNCTGTGGTCCTCNAGCTCCCCGTAGCCGCCGGANAGGTACTTNAGAACGTTGAGGAAGTCCTCCCGCGGTAGGTCGTGGTAGCAGTAGCTCCTGCGCACCACCCTGTAGGCCTCNTCCACGCTCCACTTCCTCTCGATCGCCATGCCGACNANGTGCTGNGCCAGCACGTCGAGCGCGTTCCTGGGTATGTGNACCCTGTCGAGGTGGTGCCTGTAGGCCTCNCTGACCATCACCGCGACCTCNACCAGGTCGTCGCGGTCGACGCAGACCATCACCCCCTTGCTCACCTCGTGGAGCCTGTGACCGCTCCTGCCGATGCGCTGCAGACACCTTGTCACGCTCTTTGGGGAGCCCACCTGGACGACTACGTCTATATACCCTATGTCTATGCCAAGCTCTAGGGAGGTGCTGCTGACTATCGCCTTAAGCTCCCCACGCTTCAGCCGCTCTTCCACGTCCAGCCTGACGTTCCTTGAAAGAGAGCTATGGTGGGCGGCTATCGCGTCCTCGCTGAAGTCCCCACGCTTCCTGGCGAGCATCTTCAGGTGAAACACCACGCGCTCGGTCCCGCTCCTCGTGTTCGTGAAGATCAGCGTGGTCCTGCTGTTCTTCACGATCTCATAGAGGGTACTGTACATCGCCGCTGTCACCTCGCTCGCAGGTGTGTGGATGAGGTCCCTTACCGGAGATACTACGCGAATGCTCTTCCTCTTCGCGTACCTCGCATCCACGATCACGCAGGGTCTAGGGCTGCCCTCGTCATCGTAACCCACCAGGAAGAGAGCAACCTCCTCTAACGGGTTGATCGTCGCCGAGAGCCCGATCCTGACGAAATCCCTGCCCACCAGCTCCCTGAGGCGCTCCAGCGAGAGAGTCAGGTGCGTCGCCCCTCTTGTTCTCGGCGAGACTGTGCACCTCGTCCACGATCACCCAGCGCACAGTCCTCAGCTTCTCGCGGAACTTGGGGGCTACAAGGATGATCGCAAGCGTCTCCGGTGTCGTAATGAGTATAGTGGGGCGGCTTCCTGAGCATTGTTCTGCCTCTGGCTGGTAGAGGTGTCCCCTGTCCTCACGACGTGACGTATCTGGCGGGATCCTCCACGTCCCCTTCTGCCTCGCGAGCTCGTGTATCTCCCGCAGGGGCTCCTCGAGGTTCCTGTAGATGTCGTTGTTCAGAGCCCTGAGGGGGGAGACGTAGAGCACGTACACGCTGTCCTCGAGCTCGCCCCTTGAGGCCATGTCGAAGAGCTCGCTCAGCGCAACGAGGAAGGCGGTGAGAGTCTTGCCGGTGCCTGTAGGACTCGAGATCAGCACATTCCTACCCTCGTATATGGGGACCACGCCTAGCTTCTGCGGCGGTGTCAGGTCCTTGAACTTCTTGCCGAACCACTCCGCGACCAGCGGATTGAGTATCCTGAGTACTTCCTCCTTCGTGTACTCCCTAGTCGCATAGGTTACCCAGGGACTCTGCTCGGCAGCAGCCCGCATTGNGCGCTGAAGAGAACACGAGCCGCTCCCAGGATAAAACAATTGCTTGTGAACTTCGAAACTTACTCACCTAGTCGCTTTTCGATCAACGAGCTGAGCTGCTCCCCCGCCTCCTCCAAGCTGTAGAGGATATCCTCGAGCATGTCCGCTAGCACTCTATCCTCCCGCGCGCACTCTCTCAGAATGTCGATCGCCTCATCGATGAGGTCGAGAGCTCTTGCAAGCTTCTTCCTGTATTCCCCCACAGGGGTAAAAGCTGATCAAAGAATATCTAGGTTACGCTCGTGAAAAGACCCCTGTGCTCAGGGCGAAGCTTGAGCATTTAGAATCCCTAGCACCTCCATCGGACGCAGTGGCCGGATCGAGCGAGGAGAGAGGATACCTGGAGAAAGCAGCTGCGAACCTGGAGGAAAACGGGCTAGAGGTAAAGAAGTTCAACTTCGAGTGCATGACATGGAGGGAGAAGCACGCCGAGGTCGCAGTGTACAGGTGCATGCTGAAAGCGGTGGCCATGCCCTACTCCCCACCCGGCGACGTCGAGGCCGAGGTGGTCCACGTGGGCGAGGCAGCACTGCCGCACGAGTGGGAGAAATTTGACCTNCNCGGTAAAATCGCCCTGGTGAAATTTTACCACAAGCTNGACGANGCCNGCTGGCAGTACCTCGAGGCAGTCTGGCGGGGGGCAGAGGCTGTGGTGTTCTACGACAGGTTCCCCTCACGCAGAAGAAGAATGGTGATCACTTACTCCCGCGATTATAGATTCACGGCCGGCGCGCCACCCCCTGTGCCAGCGGTCTCGGTGAGCTTCGAGGACGGTATGCGCCTCCTCAGAGCTGCGCGTGAGGGAAGGAAAGTCAGGGTGCTCGTCGAAGCCGAGGTAGTGCACTCGTCGAGCTCTACCGTTATATACGCTGGCGACCTTTCGGGTCCAGTTTTAAGCGCACACGCAGATAAGTGGCTTACAGGCTTCACGGACGATGTCCTGGGGGTATCGCTGCTCCTCCTGCTGGCCTCCGAGCTGCGGGACTCCGCCGGCTACATCATCTTTGGAGCCGAGGAGTCGGGAGCTCCAGGCTACAGCCCGTGGTACTGGCTGTGGGGCTCGAGAAGCTTCGCCGACTACCTCGAGAGGAGGGGGCTGCTGGACGAGTTCGGCGTGCTGCTGAATCTCGATGTGTTGGGGGGCTCCGGGCTCCGACTGTCGGCCTCAGGCCCCGACTTCAAGGAAGGGTTGGCGAGCATCTTGAGAGATATCGAAGCAGGTCCTGACCAGGTGATTTTCGACAGCTTCAGCTTCACGATGAAGGGGGTGCCAGCTGCCACCTTCCACACATTCCCGGAGCTGTGGAGTGTCTACCACACCGACGTGGACTCACCGTCCCTTGTGAACTGGGAGGGTGTTGGGAGGGCCTACGAAAGCATCCTCAGGATCGCAAGGGCTTTCATCAGGGAGAGGTGGAGGCTCATGAGGTACAGCGCACTCATTGACGCAGTAAAGGAAAGGCTGAGACAAGTGATGTTCCTCCCTGAAGCGCGGCTGGTGCTTGACCGCTTGGCCGGGCTTAGAGTAGAAAGCGAGGAGACCGCCAGGGCGCTACGCCGCGCCCTGACCAGACCCGTGTTTCGGGGGCACTACGAGACCGAGCTTGTGGAGAGCGATATCGTGTACCCGTACCTCCTCGATGTGCTTGACGACTACCTCAGCCTCCGCAACGCGCTGAACACAGGCAACCTCAATGTGGTCATTAGGGGACTTAGGAGAGTACCTGGCGCTGAGGAGATGCTACCCTCGGTGGAGCCTCCTCCCAGGTCCCGCATGACCCCGGGCTACCTGCGCGAGTACTACCAGGCGCTTGAGCTCGCGGTGAGGGAGAGCCTAAAAGCCCTCTCTGAGAGCATATCCGCGCTTAGGGCCTAACTATGACCGGCAAGGAAATCATCGTGCGTAGAGCCTCCAGAGAGGATAGGGGGGCTGCGGCGAGGATATTCTCAGAGAGCTTCACGGGCAGCTACCGTTACTGGAGCCTACGGCTTCTGGACATGCTCGACCTGATAGTAGCGGTGCTGGGCGGCGAGGTTGTGGGTGCAGCGGAGCTCTACACCACCTACGCCGAGGGGTACGGCAGGGTCGGCGTGATCGCCTTCATCGCCGTGGACCCTAGGCACCGGGGCAAGGGGGTCGGGAGAAAGCTCGTGGAAGCCGCGGAGAGCATCTTCGAGAAGCAGGGCTGCAGCCACGTGGCGGCCAGCACCCGGGCAACAAACAAGGCATCGCTCCGCCTCTTCACAAGGCTCGGCTACACCGCCTACCACCGCGGCGAGAGGGAGTTCGAGAGACTCGAGGGACCGCTCTACGCTTACGAGGACGACGTCATACTCCTGAAGAAGCTCCCGATCAGGCAAGGCTTAGAGGAAGGTCAGGCGAGCTCGTCACGAAGTAAATGACTAGCGCGCGTGTAGCACGGAAAAGTTTTTCGAGCAACTAGGGGGTATGTGCTCCGGAGCTCTAGTGCTCGTAAAGCTGAGGAACTTCGAGCCCAAGGACCTACTTGAGCTGATGAGAATAGAGCTTTCCTCATTCCCCACAGACACCTTCGACGAGCACATCTTCTTCCAGCTCTACGAAAGTTGCAGAGACCTCTTTCTCGTAGCCGAAGCTGAGGGAAAAATTGTGGGGTACTCGGTAACATGCATCGAGTGGGAGGGAGACACCCTCATGGGGCACGTTCACTCCATCGCCGTGGATCCCGCCCTCCGCAGGCGGGGCGTGGGGCGTGCTCTCATGGAGGAGACATTCAGGAGACTCCGCTCCCTGGGCGTCAGCGAGGTGAAGTTAGAGGTCTCGGTGAACAACGAGGCGGGGCTGCGCTTCTGGCAGAGCCTGGGCTTCGAGCCTGTAGGTATCAAGAAAGAGTACTACGCGGATGGGTCTGACGCCCTGGTGATGCGCATGAAGCTGTGATTTTCACACAGTGCATGCTGAGCAGAGCCTGGAGACCTTGCCATCCCTGCTGACGAGGTACACAGGAGTGCTGTCGAGCTTGTAGATCTCCCGGACAAGCATCAGGATTCTCTCCCGCACCCTGGTAAGCCCCAGGCTGCGCACCATAGCTCCAGCTGCGAAGGCATGCCCACCCCCGCCGAGCGCCTTTGCCAGCAGAGAAGCATCAAAACCAGAGTCGCGCCGCGCGCCCAGGTACACTCTGTACTTGAAGAACTTCTTTGGCACGACAAGCACTGCGAACTCCACCCCCCTTCTCTCCAGGAGTATTGTGAGGTAGCGATGGGACAGGCCTAGGTCCCTCTCAAAGAAAACAAGCATCACCCGCTCGAGCGGGAGCTTCTCCAGAAACTCCTCCGTCCTCTTCCTCTTCACCGAAAACCTCTCCGCAACCAGCCTTACCGCAGCCTCCTCGAGGACTCTCACCCCCTTCCTGGCGAGCTCCTCAACGAGCTTGAGCTTCTCCACGTAGCCGGCACCCTTGACTGCTGCTTCCAGCAGCTCAGCCTCCTCGGACGTTATGTTAGCTGTGTCAGTCTCAACAGCGAGCTCCGCGAGCCTGCGGGCCTCGAGGTCCTCCGACAGGCCCAGAGCCTCCAGAGCCAGGAGCGCTGCTGCGGGAGCACGGGGGTCGTGGAAGGACTTCTCAGCGCACGGCTTGTTCGTCACGTGGTGATCCGCGTAGACCTTGACACGCCCGGGGCAGGGGAGGTCTGCAACGAAGTCCCACGTTACGAGCCTGTAGAGCGGGTTCCTTTGGACGCTTGAGGGGTGTGCGAGGACGACAAAGGGCGTCGGGGTAACGCCGCTTGAAGAGCGCTGCACTCACAACACCGTCGGGGTCGCCGGCGTCCGCTAAGCCCAGCTTACGCCTCAGCAGCTTCGCAGCTAGTACGTGGAGAACTCTCAGAGCAGACTCCGCCATAGGACTCAGCGCTCCAAGCAAGGAGCGAATAAAAACCTAGCCGATGACCGCTAGCTCCCTTATCAGCTTCCCCTCTTCGAACCTCCTCAAGGTTAGGTGTGCTGCCTCCTCGGTCCTGGGAGCACCGCTGGCAATCCAGCTGGCGAGCTCCTCGCCCACCACCGGTCCCATCATGAAGCCGTGTCCGCTGAACCCTGTTGCAACGAAGAGATTCTCGATCGAGTCCACGGGTCCCAGCACGGGATGGTGGTCAGGGGTCACCTCGTAATGCCCCACCCAGTACCTGAGGATGTTGACCGAGGGAAGCCAAGGCAGCCACTTCGACCACACGCGGACGACCTTGGAGAGGAAGGCCAGCCGCTCGCCGGGCTCCCAGCAGGGCTGCTCAGGTATCTCAACTCCCATCAGCACGTGCCCGTGAAAAGTCTGCACTGCGTATGCGCCGCTCTCGAGGTCTATTATCAGGGGGTCGAAAAGGCGGCCGTACTCCTCAGTTATCGCGGCGTGGTGCGGCTCAGGCTCCAGTGGTAGTGAAATACCCAGGGACTCCAGCAGCTGCTTAGACCAAACGCCTGCGGCCACAACCACGTTCTCGGCCTCCATAGTGCCGCTGTCGCTGGCAACACCTCTCACCGCACCTCCCTCCACGAGGATCCTCCTGACCTCTTCGAACCTATACTCCACGCCCATCTCTCGGGAGGCCAGGTAAAGCTTGTGAACAGCGTCGAAGGGCGAGGCCTTGCCGGCGAGGGGGTCGTAGAGGGCTCCCAGGAGCCTCGAGGTGTCAAGCGCGGGAGCCACCTCCTTGACCTCGCCCGGCTCCATGAAGCGCGTGTTCACACCGAATTGATTGTGGATGCTGGAGTACTTCCTCAGCTTCTCGAGGTCGTCCTCCCGACCCGCGAGCCAAAGGTAGCCGCTCCTGGCGTACTTGATGCAGAGCCTCTTGGAGAGCTCTCCCCACAGCTCGATGCTGCGCTTCATCAGGACTATGTGCTCCCTACTCGTGAAGCTCGCCCTGATACCACCGGCACACTTGAAGGTCGAGCCAGAGCCTAGGTAGCTCCTCTCGAACACCACCACTCTGCTGAAGCCGCGCTCCGCCAGGAAGTATGCTGTGGCCACCCCGGTGATACCCCCGCCAATTACGACGACCTCAGCCCTCATGATCAGCACCCAGGAACAAACACGCGGGAACAGGCTCGAGCGGTGGGTCTGACCCTCGGGGGTATGAGCCTCTCAGGGGGTACGCCGAACTTCCTGCTCAAGTAGGAGATCAGCATGGGTATGCAGTAGCGACCCTGGCATGGCCCCATGCCCACCCTCAGTCGCCTCTTCAGAGACTCGAGGTCACGGAACCCCTCCTCCAGCGCCCGCTCGACGTCCTCGATCGTCACGCCCTCGCAGAAGCAAAGCAGGCTCCTCAGAGGGGCCATACCGCTCTCACCTCCATGATGAGCTCTCTGGGAACCTTCACGGTGACGACCTGGGTCTTGTTGATCTCGAAGACCCTCTCCACCTCGCCCACTCCCAGCTCCTCCCCCTTCCTGCTGAGAAGCTTCACACGCGTCCCCGGGGCAAGCCTAGGGAGGAACTCGTAGGGGAGGGTGACCCTGCCCTCGCCACCCGCGGTGCTCACGACAAACATCGCCTGGCCGGGACAAACGCCCACGCAGACCCCGCAGCCGATACACCTGTCCCAGTCGATACGCGGCCTTCCCCTCATGCCTTCTACGCTAACCGCGCCGAACCTGCAGGCAGTCTCGCAAACATTGCAGGGTATCTCCTCGACGCACTCAGCCACGGCGACCGGACCCCGTTCCATCCTCTCGACAGGCGGCACCAGGCCCATTGACTCCAGCTCTTCGACCTCCACGTAGCCCCTAGTGCGCCACATGCACGACCACCTTCTCCAGACCCCTTAGCACCTTAGACGAGAACGGAGTCCTCCTGGCCTCCCTGAGGAGCCTCAGCGCCTCCTCCCTCCTCTCGAGAAGATCCTGCCTCGGGCCCAGCAGCCTCAACGCCGCGGAGTAGCCCGCGACCCTACCGGTCAGGATAGCGGTCGTGGCCTCCTCGATACCTGAGGCATCACCAGCCACGTACACGCCCGGCACGCTCGTCTCCATGTACTCGTCCCTGTAGGGGACGTAACCACCCAGCTCGGGCGACCAGACCATCCTCGCACCTATCTGGGCGAGGAGGCGGGACTCCGGCGTGAGCCCCACAGCAAGCAGGAGGAGATCCGCGTCGAAGACCTTCTCAGAGCCCAGCACAGGCTCCATGCGCTCGTCAACAGCTGCCACGACCACCCTTTCGAGACGCCCCTCACCCTCGGCCTTAACCACAGTGTGCCTCGTGAGGATGGGCACCCCAAGCCGCCTGATCTTCGCGGCGTGGACGAGCCAGCCGCCGATCTCGGGCATCACCTCGGCGACCGCGAGCACGCGCACACCAGCCTGCATCAGCTGGTAGCTAACGATCAACCCCACGTTGCCCGCGCCTACGACAACGGCCCTCTCCCCCGGCTTCACCCCGTACTCGTTCATCAGCGTCTGGGCGGCGCCCGCGCCCATGACCCCTGGGAGATGGTTGCCAGGGAAGGGTAGTAGCCGCTCCACAGCCCCTGTCGAGACTACGACAGCCCTTGGCTTGACGAGGAGGAGCCTACCCGCCTCCGACACCGCGAAGAAGCCTTCTCTGAAGTAACCGATGACGGGAGCCCTGGTGTGGATCCTCACGCCGACCTCTACCGCCCTCGAGACAAGTTCCTCGGCTATCTGGAAGCCCCTCAGACCCCCGAAGAGCTCCCCAGAGCCGAAGAACTTGTGCGTCTGCTTCACCAACTGGCCGCCGGGCCTGAAGTGCCTCTCGAACACATGTGTCTCCAGCCCGCTCTCGCCCGCGGCTATAGCTGCAGATAGCCCAGCAGGTCCCGAGCCCACCACCATCACGTCAACCTCAAGCTCCTCAGCCCCTCCGGGGTACTCTGCAGCAACAAGCCCTGGCACATACTCTCCAAGCTTCTTCACGCGTAGCCCCGGCCTGGAAGGCTCCAGGCAGGCCCGCGCCCTCCTACCCTCCACCTCGACGAGACAGCCCGAGCAGTACCCTATCATGCAGAAGGGTCCCAGAGAGCCCCAGCTCGTGCGGCGCAGCTCTCGGATCCCCATGGCCCAGAGGGCCGCCGCCAGCGACTCGTTCTCGAAAGCCTCCACCTCCACTCCTTCGAAAACAATGGTGTGCGGGTTACCTCGCTTGAACTCGAGAACCGGGTGCTCAGCTACTCTCACAGCTGGAAGATAGCTCGGCCAATTAATAACTGTTTGTATGAAATACCCCATGTTGTTGGCGTGCAGCGGTTTTCTTCGAAGGTTCGGTCGACTTGGGGAAACATTTAAATTTCAAATGAACATGCTGGTCAGGCATGATCGTCCTATTTGATAATGAGAACCACAAGGTTGCAGTATTCCGCGACCTCACACCCAAAGGCCACGTTCAGGCAAACCAGGTTGTCTTTGTAGACAGCGGAGAGGGGCTGCTAGCGGATCCAAGCGGCAGAGGAGTCTTCTCGAGGCTTGCCTCGGAGATCTCTTCGGTAGTGCCTGCTCCAAAAGTGAGGTACATCTTCTTCTCGCACCAGGACCCCGACGTGACAGGAGCCTCTGCGAGCTGGTTCGTCTCGCTGCCCAACGCAGTCATACTAATCCCCCGCCTGTGGTCCAGATTTATCCCCCATTTCTTCCCCCAGGACACCTCGATAAGCCACAGAGTTCAGGAGATCCCGGATGAAGGGGGTGTCGTGAAACTAGGCGCATCCGAACTGCGCATTATCCCTGCGCACTTTCTCCACTCTCCCGGTAACTTCCAGATCTACGACCCTGTGTCCAAGATTCTCTTCTCTGGGGATCTTTTCGCGTCCCTCCTGCCCGAGGGGGTTGACTACGACTTTGTGGAGAACTTCGAGGAGCACGTGAAGTACATGGAGCCATTCCACAGGCGCTACATTCCGAGCATGAGAGCCATTGAAATGTGGCTTGAGCAGGTCAGGAACCTGGAGATAGAGACTATCGTACCGCAGCACGGCGCGATCCTCAGGGGCAGGGAGAGCGTCACGAAAGCTCTAGCGTGGATTAGAACGGTCAAGTGCTTCCTTGACTGAGAGTGGGAAAAGAATAAAATATCCCCTTCCGGCCTCTGGAGGGGGCCCCGGTAGCTCAGCCGGTAGAGCGTCGCTCTGGTAAACAAGCCCTGTACCGGAGAGGCGAAGGTCCCGGGTTCGAATCCCGGCCGGGGCTCC
>Ga0065719_100636_pt1 | contig 32515 bp, 39 predicted proteins | sample GBSCel85sediment_FD_59106 | JGI IMG/M metagenome (GOLD analysis project Ga0065719, IMG submission 59106) | Hot spring sediment microbial communities from Great Boiling Spring, Nevada - Cellulolytic enrichment CS 85C v3 (version 3) | ecosystem: Environmental > Aquatic > Thermal springs > Hot... | reverse complement strand
GGTGAGCAAGTTCATCGAGGGCGCGAAGGAGGTCGAGGTGGACTGCGTCTCCGACGGCGAGCGGGTGCTCGTGGGCGCGGTGATCGAGCACGTCGAGGAGGCGGGGGTGCACTCGGGCGACGCCACCATGGTGGTGCCGCCCTTCTCCCTGAGCGAGGGGGTCCTGAGCAAGGTGAGAGAGTACACGCTCAGGATCTGCAGGGCGCTGAGCGCACGCGGCCCCGTGAACATACAGTTCGTGGTGAGGGGCGAGGACGTCTACGTGATCGAGTGCAACCTCAGGGCCTCTAGGTCGATGCCCTTCGTCTCCAAGGTGAAGGGGGTCAACCTGATGGAGTACGTGGCGGACGTTATCCTGGGAGGTAGGCTCGAGATCCCCGGCGACGTCTACGAGCCCCCCGCGCGGCGGTGGGGCGTGAAGACCCCCCAGTTCTCCTGGTCGAGGCTAAGGGGGGCCTACCCGGTTGTCGACGTGGAGATGAGGTCCACGGGCGAGGTCGCCGCGGTGGGGAGGACGCTGCACGACGCTCTACTGAAGTCCTGGCTGGCCGCGCAGCCCAACAGGCTTCCCGAGCCGGGCTCGCTCGCCCTCGTGATGGGCGACGGGGCTCTACTCGCCGAGAGGCTGAGGAGGCTGGGCCTCGAGCCCCTGCTGCTGGACGACGCCGACAACAACGGCTTGGTCGAGGCGATGAGGGAGGGATGCGTCGGGCTGGTGGTGGCCAGCGGCGACGGGGACTACGCTCTGCGCAGGGCTGCTGCCGACTACCTGGTGCCCCTAGTGCTCAACCCAAGGCTTGCCGCGCTGCTCCTCGAAGCTCTGGAGACCTACCTGGGCGGGGAGGAGCTGACAGTCGAGCCCTTGTAGGTGGTGTGCGTGAGGGCTGTGCTGGTCCTGGAGGACGGCACGGTGCTCAGGGGGCGGGGCTTCGGCGCGCCGGGCACCGCGGTGGGGGAGGTGGTGTTCACAACTGGCATGGTCGGCTACACTGAGTCGCTCACCGACCCCTCCTACGCGGGCCAGATCCTTGTCTTCACCTACCCGCTCATAGGCAACTACGGCGTCGCGCCCCTCAGCCTGAGGGACGAGTTCGGCCTGCCCCTGCACTTCGAGTCGGAGGGGGTGAAGGTCGAGGGGGTTGTCGTCCACGAGGTCTGCACAAGGCCTAGCCACTGGGCCTCCGCGAAGTCCCTCGACGAGTGGCTGAGGGGGGAGGGGGTGCCTGGGATCTGGGGCGTGGACACGAGGTTCCTCGTGCAGAGGCTCAGGGAGAGGGGCACGATGGCGGGCGCGCTGGCGGTCTACGAGGAGGGCGAGGAGCCCGACCTGGGCGAGCTCCAGCGCCTGGCCAGGGGCTTTGAGTACGGGGGCCGCAACCTCGCCCGGGAGGTCTCGGTGAGGGAGCCTATGCTCCTGCGCTCAGGGGGTGGGAGGGGGCTGGTAGCGGTGATCGACTGCGGTGTTAAGGCGAGCATAGCGAGATCCCTCCTCAGGAGGGGCTTCGACGTGGTCCTGCTCCCCTACGGGACCCCTGCGGAGCGCGTGGTCGACCTGGACCCAGTGGCGGTCGTCTTCAGCAACGGGCCGGGAAACCCCGAGCTCTACACCGAGGTCATCAGCTGCGCTAGGGGCCTCGCGGAGTACGGCATCCCGATGCTGGGCATCTGCCTGGGGCACCAGGTGATTTCCATCGCGCTGGGCGCCAGGACCTACAAGCTGCCCTACGGCCACCGCGGGGTGAACAAGCCCGTGCTGGACGTGAGCACTGGCCGCTGCTACGTGACCTCGCAGAACCACGGGTACGCGGTGGACCCGGCGAGCCTGGAGGGCACGGGGCTGGAGCTCTGGTTCATCAACGCCGACGACGGGACAGTGGAGGGGGTGAGGAGCGAGAAGAAAATACTCTGCGTCCAGTTCCACCCCGAGGGCTCCCCGGGGCCCAACGACACGCAGTGGGTCTTCGACTACTTCGCAAGGCTGGTGGCCAGAGGCTAGGGAGATCAGCTTTTGCCGCACTCCTCACAGGCGCAGACCTCTGGTCACCGACCTCTCATCACGCCGGGGACAGCCATGCTCCCCTGGTTGAAAAGGATGGCGGTGCCCGTTCCCGGGCCTCCTAGCCCTGCTGGAGCGCGTTTCTCAGAGCCTCCTTCACCCTCTCCAGGGAGCCCGAGAGGGCGGCCCTCCTGACGAGCTCCGCGAACTCCCTGTCGCCTGTGAGCGTGTAGAGGGCGTCTGCGACGACTGCGTCGTCGAGGTAGATCATCTTCACAGTCATCCCGCCATCAATGACGAAGTTGGCGCCCGTGATGAAGCCTGCCTCGTCGGAGGCGAGGAAGGCCACCAGCGCCGCCACGTCCTCGGGCCTGCCCACCCTGCCTGCTGGGTGCTGCTCGTGGTCGAGCCTCGTCAGCTGGGGCTCTCTCGGCGGCATCTGCCACTCGCTCGTGTCTATCCAGCCCGGGGACACTGCGACAACTCTGATCCTGTAGGGGGCTAGGCTGACTGCTAGGGCGTGCGTGAGGGCGAGCAGGCCGCCCTTCGAGGCAGAGTAGGGCTCCGTGTTAGGCTCGGACTGCAGGGCCCGCGTGCTGGCTATGTTGACTATGACTCCCCCACCGCTCTGCGCCATCGCGCGTGCCGCGTGCTTAGCGAAGAGGTAGGGCCCGGTCAGGTTCACCATCACCACCCGCAGCCAGTCCTCCAGGGTCTGCTCGAAGAGAGGCTTGGCAGGTGCTCCGATACCTGCGTTGTTCACAAGCACGTCGACCCTGCCGAAGCTCCTCTGAGCCAGCGAGACGCAGCGTGCCACATCCTCCTCCCTGGTTACATCCCCCTGCACGAAAACCGCCTCCACGCCCTGCTCGCTCAGCAGCCTGATCCTCTCGCGCCCAGCCTCGCCGTCTATGTCGAAGACCACGACCCGGGCTCCCTCCGAGCCCAGCCTGTGGGCGATAGCCGCGCCGATACCCCTGGCCCCGCCTGTAACAATGACCACCTTACCCTCGAACCTGCCCACGCACACTCGCCGGAAGCCTTGTGTAAAAACTTTGCTCGTGGCCGTCCAGCAACCANAGGGGGTGAGGGCGCGAGTGGGAGGGGCGTAAAGGCGCTAGAGGGCGCGCCGGGAGAGCGTTTCACCGGTTTTCATGGCCTCCACCCTCTGAGGCAGGCCCGCTACCTTAATTAAACAATCTTTAGCAGCGAGGGTGTGGCTCAAGGACCCGATGCCAGCCTACGCGGTGGGCGGAGCTCCCTCTCCCCCGCCAGCGGTGTCGCGGCGAGCATAGCTGCTCTCTACACGGCGTACTTCTTCTCGTTCTTCCACAGGACGGTGACGGGCGTGCTGCAGCACGAGCTCTCCACGATCGCGGAGGAGGCAGGGTGGGATCCCAGGCTCTTCGCGGTCGCCGTCTCATCCGCGTACTTCTACACGTACGCGGCGATGCAGATCCCAGCCGGGATACTCGCCGACGCGCTGGGGACGAGGAGGTACGCAGCCCTGAGCACTGCGCTGATGGGGCTGGGCTCCGTCCTCTCGGCGCTTGGCTCGCCACCGCTGATCATCGCCGGGCGGCTTATGGTGGGCGTAGGCGCGGCTGCCATCTGGGTGTCGATGCAGAGGGTTATCGGGGTGAAGGCAGGCAAGGAGAGAGGCGGTTTGCTGACAGGGCTGGGGCTCATGGTGGGTGGGCTAGGCAACGTGTTCGCGACACTGCCTGCTCACCTCCTGGTGGGGGCGCTGGGCACCAGCGGGCTCTTCCTGGTGATGGGGCTGACCACGCTTGCCGTCGCGGCGGTGATCGTGAAGATCGTTGACGACGAGGGGCTGGGGCTGGGCAGCGTCAGGGAGGGGCTTTCCGCCACGCTGAGGCAGCTCCGCGTTGTCGCGAGGAGCGCACACTCCATCGCCCTGGCTGTGGCAGGTCTCGGGACCTACGCGGCCTTCCTGGCGTACATGTCGTACTGGGCGCCTTTCTACCTCAACGGGTGCGCGGGCCTGCCCGGGGAGCGCGCGGCCAGCCTGCTCCTCCTCACGTCGCTCTCCTTCGCGCTGGCAGTGCCTCTGGTCGGCTACGCGAGCGACGCTTCCGGTAGGAGGAAGCCCGTGCTCGTGGTGAGCTGTGCTCTGCACTCGGCGGCGTGGCTCGCGGCAGTACTCCTGGCTTACACCGCTAGGTGGGAGCTCCTCCCCACGTACTCTGTCCTTCTCGGCGTGGTGGCGGCGACACACTCTATAATATCGCCGATGGCGAGGGAGTTCTACCGGCCTGAGTTCTCGGGAACCACGCTCTCCTTCGTGAATGGCATCACCTTCGCCGGCGTGGCCCTCTACCAGGTGGCAACCTACGTGCTGCCGAGCCCTCTGCACGCCCTCACGCTCTTCGCAGCTATAGCTGCAGTCGCCGCCACGCTCACCCCCCTGGTCCACGAGACTATGGAAGAGGGTAGGCGCTAGCTCAAACCGGGTTGCTNGAGGAAAAACTTCTCCCCCNTGGNGTGNGNGCTAGAGCTCGGAGTAGCTGCGCTTCTCCCCGGCGAGCGGGGCTTTGAGGAGGAGTAGCGGCAGNCTCTTGACCACGTAGCTGTAGAGCTCCTCGCTGCACCTGTTGTCAGCCCTGTAGAGGAGCCTGGAGAGTAGCTTCACGGCCTTCTCATCGCTCATCAGGGCAAGGAGGCCGAGCCTCTGGGCTGCTGGGGAGGAGTAAAGGAGCCGGGTTAGCTTCAGGCCGTACTCGAACATGTCCCTGCCGAACTCCCTCCACCACGCCTCCTCGTAGGCCGCGAGCCTGGACGGGTCCTCGCTGTCCAGGGCCTGCTTCACGACCTCAGCTGCCAGGCGCCCGCTACCGAGCGCGCCGGAGAGCCCCTCCCCTGTCAGCGGGTGGACGAAGCCTGCTGCGTCGCCGACGAGGAGTGCTCTCTTCTCAGCCCTCCAGGTGGTGCCGCGGGGTCTGTCCCTCGACCAGCCGCGGGGGCGGCCCGGTATCAGCGCGGACTTCTCAACCTTGAAGGGCTCCACGCGGTCCAGCACGCGCAGCTTCCTGGCGAGCTCCAGGCCGGCGCGGTAAGCCTCGGAGTGCTTGGCGCGCAGCTTCGTGGATTCTGTGAGCAGGGTGCCCATGCCGACGTTCATGTACCCCTTCTTCGGGAAGACCCAGAAGTACCCGTAGGTCACGAAGCCGAACATGAGGAATATGGGGGTGAAGCCGTAGGCGCTGCGCCACGCAGCCACCTGGCTCTCCGAGTCGTAAGTCGCCTCAGAGCCCCAGCAGTGGCCCAAGTCGCTGGCCCTCCAGCTCGGGAAGCCGACGCGCTCGGGGAGCTTGTCGCCAGCCCCCGTCGCCACCACCAGGTACCTGCCTGTGTAGCGCCCACCCTTCGAGTCCACGACGCTGACTCCATCGGGCCCCACGCCGACCTGCTCGACCCTAGCACCCTCCACAACCCGGGCGCCAGCAGCCTCGGCGATCTCGAGGAGTTTAGCGTCGAAAACCCTGCGCCTCACCATCGCGTAGCTCAGACCCCTCACCGCGTCAACGAGCACCCGCTCACCCGGGAGCACTAGCACGTGCCCCTCGCACCAGAGGTCGAAAGCCTCCTCAACCTCCTTCGCTCCAAGCTCCGCCAGGTGCTTCCTCGCGAGGACTGTGACCCCGCCACCGCAGAACTTGTCCCTACCCTTCCCCGCCTTCTCGAGAACGAGCACAGAGAGCCCCTTGCTAGCGGCAGCGAGCGCGGTTGCAGCTCCCGCAGGCCCTCCTCCCGCGACTACCAGGTCAAACTCCATGGCAACACCTCCGGCGGCTCCAACCTGGAATTCCAAATTTCTCTTATATCTTTCCCGCCGTATGTTTTGCTAACCAGGGACCTGTGAAGACCTCTGCACCGCTCATGCGTACCCGAGAACCAGAAACACCCAGTGCGGGGCCTCCGACCTCCCCGCTAAGCCGCTAGAGTATGAAGCTCTCCACCCCTCTCAGAGTGCCTGTCGCTGCGTCCGGCACTATGCTCGNTCTCTCAAGGGTCAGGATCCCGACGACCACGCTCTCGTCAACCCCGCTCCCTCTTAGAGCCTCCTTGACTCTCCCCGGGATCTCTGCGACCACTACAGCCTCGTACCTCAGTGCCTCGCCCTCCACCTCAAGCTCGGGGACGACAGCCTCCAGGGCTTTCACGGCATGGCCTGAGATCGAAACGAAGCTGAGCTCTCTCCCGGTGTACTCAACGCCTGCGCGCTCCGCGGGAAGCCTGTCGATCAGGGTCGTCCTGGCGCCCGTGTCAACGAGGGCAACCGCAGAGTAGCCACTNTCTCGCACCGGACAGCCTAACCCCCGCTCTGACCAGGATCATCCCTCCACCACTCCCGACACCCTGCGCACCCCCGCCATATTTCTTGCGAGCCTCGCGCGCCACTTGGCTTGCTCGTGGACTTGTGGCCCAATCCGGTAGAGGAGTGTTTCGGCCTCATCATACGGCAGTACTGCGTGTGCGGAGTGTAGGCGCCCACATCACTGTATGCTCGCGGCGCGAGGGCTCTCGCAACGCTTATAGGCGGCTCTCCTCCGTGGGATGCTGGGAGTGCGCCTTGGCAGATTCTCACGTGCTGCCCAAGGGGATCGAGGCCAGGCTGTGTGAGGAGTCCGAGAGGACGGGGGGTCCCGGAGGAGGAGCTCGTGGTGGAAGCTTTGTCGAGGTTCCTCGGCGAGCCCCTCGACCCCGAGGCGAGAGCAGAGGTCCACCTGAAGCTGTCGGAGAAGTACATGAGGGAGGCCGAGGAGCTCCTAGCCAGAGGAGACTACGCTCAAGCCTCTGAGAAAGCCTGGGGTGCCGCGGCTCAGGCCGTTAAAGCGCTAGCTGCAAGGAGGGGGGTTGCGCTGAGGAGCCACGGGGAGCTGCACAGGGAAGTCATGAGGGTCGTCGAAGAGACCGGGGACGATGAGGTCAGGCTCCTCTGGCATTCCGCAGTATCCCTTCACCAGAACTTCTACGAGAACTGGCTCCCGCCGGAGATGGTCGAGAGAGGCTTCGAGGACGTGAAGAAGCTCGTGGGCAAGCTCAAGCACCTGCTCAGCGGCTGAAGCCAGCAGGCAGTGGAGAGCGAGGCGTGTGGGGCGCACAGCTCCCCCGCGAGCACACTGCTACACTGATATACCAGTGCACTGCTGTATTGCTGAGGGCTATGGTTAGGAGGACTATCGCTGTGTCTGAGGGCACATACCGCACGCTGGTGGCCCTCAAGAGGAGGATGGGCTGCAGGACGCTCGACGAAACCATCAGGAGGCTCGCGGAGCTGTCCGCCAGGGCGGTAGCGCTGGAGGTGCTGGAGCACGTGAGGAGCAAGCAGCTGTCCAGGGAGGAGGCGGAGCTGCTCGCCCAGCTCAGGGAGCAGTTGAGGAGGGAGGGGGCGTGGCTGAGAAGGTCGTAGTCGACACGAGCATCCTCGTCGAAGCGCTCGAGAGGGGGGACGAGAAGCTGCTTCTCAAGCTCGCCCAGGTCGAGGGCTACGTGCCCTACGTCGCCCTCTACGAGTACCTGTGGGGCTACATCTACCTGGGCCGCGACCACAGCAGGGAGAAGCAGCTCGTCGAGAAGCTGTTCACCGTGGTGTACCCGGACCAGGACGTGCTCGTGAGGGCGGCTGAGATCGACGTGGAGCTGGCGAAGAGGGGGCAGAGGGTCCCGCAGGCGGACATCCTGATAGCGGCTACAGCCCTGGTGCTGGGCGCACCCCTGCTCACAAGGGACGTCGAGCACTTCAGAAGGTTTGAGAGCTTCGGGCTGAAAGTGCTGACAGAGCTCTAGCGCGGCGCGCTAGCAATAATAGCTGGGGGAGTGGTGCCCGGCTGTGAGCACTCCGAAGCCTCTAGCCAGGCTCGCCAGGAAGGTCGGGGTCGAGAACCTCTGGCTGTACATCCTCGCGGAGCTCGCGCAGGGCGACAGCTACCCCTACGAGCTGGTCAAGGCGGTTGAGAGGGACTTCGGCGTGAAAACAGGCAAGGTGCTCCCCTACGTTGTGCTCAGTAAGCTCGAGGCCGAGGGCTTCGTCGAGAGCTACGTCCGCGAGCGCAGGAGGTACTACAGGATCACCGAGCGGGGCCGGTGGCTTCTGAGGGAGGGGGTGGCCTACCTCCGGAGCCTCGCTGAAAAGCTCGGTGCCCGCCTCGGGGGGGTGAGCGCAGAAAGTTTATAACCATTAGATAGTTCACGCTCATTAGATAGCATGATCAGGGTCGCCATCCTCGGGCAGGGGTACGCTGCCACAGTCTTCGCGTGGGGGTTGGCGAGGCTGAAGAAGGGCTTGGTGGAGCCTTGGGGCGTGCCCCTGGCGCAGGTGGACTTCGGGATCCCCGTAGAGAGACTGGAGGTTGTGGCGAGCTTCGACGTGGATGCCTCGAAGGTGGGCCGAACCCTGTACGAGGTTGCTCGCAGCTACGGGCTCGAGCCGGAGCCTGAGCTCAGGGAGGTCGTTGTCAGCCCGGGCTTGAAACTCAGGAGCACACCGTCCTTCATCAAGACTGCTGCGCTCGACGACGACCGCCCGCTGGGTGATGCTCTCGGGAAGCTCAGAGAGCTTCTCGACGATGTAGAGCCAGACGTGGTCATCGACGTCACGACCACCGCGAGGAGCAAGCCGCTGCTCACGTGGGAGGAGGTGGAGAGGGGGGTTGCCGAAGGCTCTCTCCCCCACCCCCAGGTTTACGCGTACCTGGTGCTGGAGAGGCGGGGAGTCGCGTACGTTAANGCTCAGCCTGCCTACGTGGCATGCAGCCCAGCCTTCGTGGAGCGCGCCGCGAGGGTGGGCTCGCTCGTCCTCGGCGACGACGGCGCCACGGGCGCGACTCCCCTCACCGTGGACATCGCTGAGCACCTCGCCGAGAGGAACAGGAGGGTGCTCTCCATTGCTCAGTTCAACATAGGTGGGAACGCGGACTTNCTCTCGCTCACCGAGCCNGAGCGGAACCTGGCGAAGGAGGAGACGAAGAGCAGCTTCNTAGAGGACGTGCTCGGCTACGAGCCACCCCACTTCATCAGGCCCAGTGGCTACCTGGAGCCGCTCGGCGACAAGAAGTTCGTGGCGATGCACATTCAGTGGCTTTCCTTCGGGGGCTTTGTGGACGAGCTCGTNGTGANCATGCGCATCAACGACAGCCCAGCGCTGGCAGGCCTTCTCGTAGACCTCGCGCGCCTAGCCTACGCGTCGCTGAAGGCAGGAGTCTACGGNACTGTGCCCGAGGTCAACCTCTTCTACATGAAGAGGCCGGGNCCCCTGGGCACCAAGCAGAAGGCGAGGGTGCTGGCGTACCGCGACCTCCTGTCCTTCGTGGAGCGGCTCAGAGGGTTGTGCGCGAGCTGCCGGTAGGGGGGCCAGGCGGGAGGGTTTAAGGCGCATCTCTCCACGGTACCCTAGGGGGGTGCTTGCAGGCGGAGTTCGAGACGAGGTACGTGGCCGAGCCCTTCGACAGGGCTGCGCAGACCTACGACAGGGGCAGGCTCGGCTGGTACAAGGGCGTCCTGAGCCTGCTCGGCGGGAGGGTTCAGGAGCCGCTGCTGGACGTGGGCTGCGGTACAGGTTACATCGCGTGCCGCCTCGCGCAGCAGGGCTTGGGGAGCGTGGTCTGCCTGGACCTGAGCGAGGGTATGCTAAGAGTGGCGTGGCGGCGTGCTCGCAGGTGGCGCGTGGACGCGGCGGTTAGCTTCGTCCAGGGCTCTGCGGCCGCGCTACCCTTCAGGAGCCACGCCTTCGAGACGGTCCTCGCGGCTGCCGTCGTGCACCACGTGTACGGGAGGGAGCGGAGGGTGGCCGCGCTGAGCGAGATCAGGAGGGTGTGCAGGGGCTTCGCGCTCATCACTGTCTGGAGCGCGCTGCACCCCTCGAACCTGCTGAGGGTGCTTGCCTCGCGCTCGAGGGACGTGCTCGTCCAGTGGGGCGGCAAGGGGAAGAGGTACTACCACCTGTACACTCCGGGCGAGCTCGCGGCAGACCTGCGTGCTGCCGGCTACGAGGGGTTTAAAGCGTACCTCTGGGACTACAAGCCGTCGCTGCTGAAGAGGAACATAGTGGTGGAGTACAGTGCCTGCGAGGCCCAGGGGGCTGAGGCTCTTCCAGGGGGTTAAGAAGCCGACGAGGATGCTCTCCGGCGTCACAGTCGTCGCTGTGATGGCTCAGCCCCACCCGTGCCCGCATGGCCGCTGCCTCTACTGCCCCGGAGGTCCCCAGGCCGGGACCCCGCAGAGCTACGTGAGGAGCTCCCCCGCTGTCGCCAGGGCGGTGAGCGTGGGCTACCACCCCTACGAGCAGGTGCGGCTCAGGCTGAGGCAGTACCTGGCGATGGGGCACAGACCCAGCAAGGTGGAGCTCATAGTGATGGGCGGGACCTTCCCGGCGATGCCGCGCAGCTACCAGGAGTGGTTCGTGGCCCAGGCGCTCGAGGCCCTGAACAGGTTCCCCGAGGATCCCCCGGCATCGGTGAGCCTGGAGGAGGCGATGAGGAGGAACGAGACGGCCGCCATCAGGTGCGTGGGGCTGACACTGGAGACGCGGCCCGACTGGAGCAGGGAGGAGCACGTGGACTGGTTCCTCCACCTGGGCGCGACGCGCGTCGAGCTGGGCGTCCAGACAGTCTACGACGACGTGCTGGAGCGCGTCTGCAGAGGCCACAGCGTGAGGGACTCCATCCACGCGACACGCTGCCTCAAGGACGCTGGCTACAAGGTGACGTACCACATGATGCTNGGCCTGCCGGGCTCCGACCCTGACAGGGACTTCGAGGCCTTCAGGGAGATCTACAGCAACCCGGACTTCATGCCCGACGCCGTGAAGATCTACCCGACTGTCGTNGTCCCNNGCTCCGACNTNTACGAGNTNTGGATGAGGGGCGAGTACCAGCCCTACGACATGGANACGCTGGTCGAGCTGGTAGCGAGGATCAAGGCCATCCACCCCGCCCTGGGTGAGGATAGTCAGGGTGCAGCGCGACATCCCGCTGAGCGAGGTCGCCGCGGGGCCCTCGGTGGGCAACCTGAGGGAGGTTGTCTGGGAGTACATGAGGGCCCGCGGGCTGAGGTGCAGGTGCATCAGGTGCAGGGAGGTCGGGAGGTTCGCTCTCTGGACGGGTGAGCGGCCCAGCGTGGAGGAGGCGAAGCTGGTGAGGAGGCGGTACGAGGCGAGCGGGGGCGTCGAGGAGTTCATCTCCTTCGAGGACCCAGCCCGGGACGCCCTCTTCGGCTTCGCCAGGCTGCGCATTCCTAGCGAGCAGGCCCACAGGTGGGAGGTGGACGGGCGCACCGCGTTCATCAGGGAGCTCCACGTCTACGGTCCCGAGACGCCTGTGGGCGAGGAAGGTGCTTGGTGGCAGCACATGGGGCTCGGCAGGAGGCTGGTGAGGGCGGCTGAGGAGGTTGCGGTAGGGGAGTACGGCGCCAGGAGGATGCTTGTGATCTCCGCGGTGGGGACCAGGGAGTACTACAGGAAGCTGGGCTACGAGGTGCTACCCGGCTCCTTCTACATGCACAAGGAGCTCAGGTAGCCGGCGCGCCAGCCGCAGGGGATCTCTCCCAGGTTCTGCCCCTCCTGACCCACCTCGCCCTAACCTCCCGGTAGACCGCCAGCGCCTCCCTGAGGAACTCCGCGTCTGCGTAGGCGATCTTCCCGTCCTCGAGCACCTCCATGATGAACGTGCTCTCGCCTCTCAGCTTCCTCAGGAAGGAGCTCGTCGTGAAGCACGTCGGCTGCACCCTCCCGCCCACCACTCTCTTGACGACCTCGTAGGCCTCTCTCGGGTCGCTGGGCAAGCGGTCAGCAACCACGAGAACGTCCACATCGCTCTCGTCGGTGTAGTCGCCCCTAGCGGCTGAGCCGAAGAGCACCACCAGCCTGACCCCGTAACCCTCCAGCTTCTCAGCCAGCTTCCTGAGCTCTTCGAGCAACCCCCTCAACCCACTCCAGGATCCTCTTCGCGCAATTTATACAGCTCTCCGCGTCCTTGGAAGTATAGTAGTCCATTGGCGCCCCCTCGTCGAAGGCATCAGGGTACCTGGTCGGGATGTAGTGCTTATCCAGCGTCAGCGCGCAGTCCTTGACCTCTGGGGGAGGCTCCAACCCCAGCTCGGAGAGCAGGAATAGGAGGGAGTCGACCCCTCCTCTCCTTATGGAAAAAGTTCAGCAGCCCCTTCAGCGCCTTCTCCCCAGCTTGGTGCGCCTCGAAGCAAGCCTCCTCGTAGAGCCCCTCCCTGAAATTGACGTCCGCGGAAGCGAGGTTCCTCCTCGCCTGCCTGAGCCAGTCAGCAAACCTAGAGACCATCGCCCCCACCGAGCTCCAGGTCAGCCGGGAGCTAGGCGGCGCCCTCGCTGATAAACCTTCCCTAGAGCTTCGGCGCGTGTTCTAGACTTCGTCCCCGCGAGAGGAGGCCCCACATCTCCTTCGCGCGCCCGGGCACCAGGTGGAGATCATAGATGCTCAAGAAGCTCTCTGCAAGCGGCATGACCGTGATATCGAGCATGCACGCCCCCACTCACGCATACAGGTACGCGGACAAGGTGGTCGCGCTGAAGCAGGGGCGAGTGTGTGCGTGCGTGAGGCCGGAGGAGGTCATCACCGAGGAAAACATAGAGCAGATATACGGGGTGAGGGCGAGGGTTCTGCCCGAGTACAGAGCGGTTGTCCTCGACGTCACTCGGTGAAACTCCCGCACTCGTGGGCTTTAGAGGAGCTCGCAGTTTGGCAAGCGCGCTTCCCGCGCGCGGGATAAAGATAATAGGGGATGGGTTCAGCGTCTGGCGGTGAGCGTTGAGCCAGGGTGTGGAGAAGACAACGAGGGAGAGGCTGGTCGAGATCTTCCTCAGAAACCCCGGGGTTGAGTTCACGCTCAGGGACCTCCTCTCGATGCTCTCCCTGGGGGAGAGGGATGTCGAGCGACTGCTGAGTGACATCAACCACGCTGCGAAGACTATCAGGAGGGCGACGAGGAACAGCGCCCACCTGGCAATGCGGCCACCCATGTGCCGTAGCTGCGGCTACGTCTTCAAGGATTTGGAGACCGCGAGGATTCCGAGCAAGTGCCCCAAGTGCAAGAGCGAGAGGATAGCCCCGCCCGCCTTCGTCCTGGTGCGGAGGGACTAGCGGCCAATCGATATTAGCTAGCGCGCCGCAGTTCAGCCCAGATGGAGGAGCGCGAGTTCAGGTACATGAGGAGGTACTTCGAGCTCTACAAGGCTTTGCGAGGCTCGGAGCAGGACTTCTCCTGGCTCTGGAGGGAGATTGACAAGCTGTGCGAGGAGAGGCTGAGCGTTAACATCCTGGTCTCGAAGCTCTCCCCTAGGGTCGAAGAGAAGCTGGACGAGGAGGTACTGGCCGCTCTCGCACGGGAGACAGGGCTCCTGGAGCAGAGCCTCCGTAAGGTTGTGGCGCGCGAGCTGATCTTAGCAATGCTGACAATACTCGAAATGACGGGAAGGTTGAAGTTCAAGTACTCGTGGAAGTGAGCGCTCTCGTGGGGATAAAGGTTATTTTGCAGTCTCACGGGTTTATACACGATAACCATGTCCGAGTTCGAAGAGTGGTTCAGGCGCACGAGGAAGCTCTTCGAGGAGATGGACAAGATGATTGACGAGATTATGAGAGAGAGCTTCAGCGCCTTCAGGGGAGGAGGGGAGAGAGTGATCGGGCCCTACTACTACGGCTTCTCCATCACGATAGGCCCGGACGGCGTGCCGCGTGTCAGGGAGTGGGGTAACATCAGACCGGGCATCAAGCCGCGCATCAGCGAGGCGATCGAGCCCTTCACAGACGTGATTGAGGAGGAGGACATTGTCAGGATCGTCATGGACATGCCTGGCGTGGAGAAGGAGGATATCAACGTCGAAGCCTCGGAGACAGAGGTCGTGGTGTCCGCCGAGAGGGGTGACCGCAAGTACCGCAAGGTGGTGAGGCTACCCTGCAGAGTCAAGCCTGAGACCGCGAAGGCCACCTACAAGAACGGTGTCCTGACAGTAACGCTCGAGAAAGTCGAGAAGGAGAAGAAGGCTAAAGGCCTCCGAGTAAAGGTCGAGTAGAGCCACATGGCATCATCTTTCTTTTCCCCCCTCCCCAGCGCGCACTCCGTGCTCTACCGCTCCGCTAGGGTGAGCTCCGCGGGGAGCAGAGGCTCCACGACGCTCTTCAAGAGCATGTCGGCGCCCGGCTTGCTCACCTGGACTATGGTTGCGGACGTGATGTAATCCTCCGCGGCCTGCAGCTTCGCTGAGTGCTCGCTGTACACGGTGAAGAGAGGATCCCCTTCCCTGACAGAGTCGCCGAGCTTAACGTGGAGCTCCACGCCAGCACCCTTGTCCTTCGGGGCTCCTGCTAGCCTCGCGACCATGGCCACCGCGGAGTTGTTGATCCAGGTTACTGCGCCGTCGCGCTCAGCTCTCACGGTGAGCTTCTTGTCGCCAATCGGGATGTCCTCGGGCTCAACCCCGGGATCCCCTCCCTGCTCCGCGATTATCTCGCGCATCTTCGCCAGAGCCTTGCCGCTCCTAAGGACTTCCAGCGCGACAGCCTTGCCGCCGCTGACGCCGAGCAGCTCGAGTAGAAGCCCCACGAGGCTGGCCGCCTTGTCAACGAGGTCCTGAGGCCCAGAGCCCTGCAGGGCGCGCAAGGCCTCGCGTGCCTCTAGGGCGGGACCAGCTGCGTAGCCGACGGGCTGGTCCCCGAAGGTCGCGGCGCAGGCTATGCGCATCCCCAGCCTCCTCCCCACCTCGATGAACATCCTGGCCAGCTGCTCCGCTTCCCTCACAGTGGCCACCTTGGCCCCTCTCCCCCACCGGTATGTCGAGAACGACGTGCGTGGCGCCCACAGCCGCCTTCTTCGCCATTATGGAGGGCACCAGGAACGGGTCNATNGAGAGGGGGTGCTCCACCCGGATGATCTTGTCGTCNGCNGGCGCGAGGCGCAGCGCGCCGCCCCACGCGATACAGCCACCAGTCTTCAGNACCACCCTCCTGATTTCCTCGAGGGAGAGGTTCACCGGCATCAGNANCTCNGCCCTGTCNGCGGTCCCCGCNGGGCTGGTGATCGCGCGGGAGCTCGTCTTGGGNANNTAGTAGCCGAGCGCCGCGAGCATGGGAACCGCGAGCAGCGTGGTCTTGTCGCCCGGCACNCCNCCTATNGAGTGCTTGTCCACNACNGGCTTCACGCCCAGCTCCAGCCTCTCGCCCGTCTCCACCATGGCCCGAGAGAAGTGGTAGGCCTCCTCGACGCTCAACCCCCTCCTCACCGCGGCGACCACCAGCGCGGCCAGCTCCACGTCACTCAACCTATCCCTCACTACGTCCTCGACTATCGCGCGGATCTCGTCCGCCCCGAGCCAAGAGCCGAGCACGAACTCGCGCACGTAGCGCGAGGACCTGGGCGGGGGAGCAGGCATGACCTCGACGCTTCCCCCCTCCTCGACGCCCAGCGCCAGGGCGACTTCCTCGTTGACGAGTATCGTGCCCGCGGGTAGGTGGCGGGCCACGTTAACCAGCGCCACCACCTCCCTCCCGCCCCGCCTCACGAGCAGGCGGTCGTGCGCTCTCACACCGAGTGTTGCTGCAACCTCGTCGTCCACGACCACAAGCGGGGCACCGCTGCTGAAACCGAGGTAACCGACCCTGAGCAGCGAGGTCACAGATAGCAGACAGCGCAGAGCAGCTATTAAAAGATGTCCTGCCCCGCGCGGAGAGGACCTANTCTTTCACGATGTCCACGTCTAACTTCTCGAAGTGCTTGTCGAAGGTGTATACCTCTCTCACCCCTCTCCTCCTCATCACAACGTACGCCAGGGCATCGTTCACGCTCACCCCCTTCTCCCCGGCCAGCACCGCGCTCTCCAGGTAGTCCTCGGCGCTGACAGCCTCCACAACCACGTTCTCTTTCGCCAGGAGGTCATGGACGAAGCGCGCAGCAAGCACCGCCCCAGCCGTGTCCTCGAGGACGTTGGCAACCTCGCTCAAGTGCACAACTGTGGTGAGGACTCGCTCCCCCGCGTCCACCCTGCGCAGTATGCCCTTCGCCCGCTCCTTTATACTCCGCTCCCCCTCCGTGAGTGGCCTCCTCGGCTTGAGAACGGCGTAGATGAAGACATTAGCGTCGATGAACCTCACGCAGCTCCCTCCTCAGCTCGTGGTAGTCCTCGAAGCTCTCCACATCGACCTCCACCGCGTCGAAGTACTTGCTGAGCTCGGCATCCACCGGGTACACCTCGAGCCTGTCCTCCTTCTCCACGACCAGAACCGCTCCTCGCCTCAGCCGCTTCCGGAAGCTCAGGGGCAGAACGATCCTGCCCTGGGGATCGACCCGCTTGATGGCAACTTTAACCTCCATCACCACTCAGCGCTGAAGATGGAGTGATAAGCCTTTCGCGGGCAGACACTCCTGGAGCACACNAGCTGCAGCTGCGCAACCAGCCTGGTCAGTCCTCTCTTCTCGCTGCGACAATGATGTAGTCGCGGAAAACCCTCAGGTCAGTGAGCCTGAAGAGCCGCGGCAACGCCCTCTTGACCTCCTCCAGCGTCCGGCGGGCAGTCTCGGGTGGGTGCGGGCTGAGCTTCGAGTCCGGAGTCCACTCCGACACGACGAAGTAGCCGCCCTCCCGCAGAACCCTCCTCGCCTCCCTGAGCCCCCCCTCCACGTCGTCCAGGTGGTGGAGAGCTGCGAGGCTGGTAACCAGGTCGAAGGAGCCGTCACGGAAGGGTAGCATCTTGGCGTCCGCGAGCACGAGCTCCAGCCTTGCCTGCACGCCCTGGGGGAGGGGGGCCGACACGCTCCTCAGGGAGCCAAGGTCTATGTCGACCGCGCACACCACGGTCTCCGGGATGGCGCTCGTGAGTGCTCGGAGGTTCTCGCCGGCGCCTGTTCCCACGTCGAGAGCCCTGCGCACGTGGTGCTGCTCACCGATGCTCCTGTACAGCCTGAAGAGATGCTCCCTCAGCAGCAAGCCTCTCGGGGTGCGGGGTTCAGCACTGCTCTTAAAAGGCTTTCTCGCCCGCCGCGACGCTTACACGCGGCCAACACAGACCCGGCGCGCTCCCTAGCCCTTCCCCGAGCTAGGCTGGCAGGGGCGCGAGAGGGGTTCTTCTCCACCCTCTCCCGGCTAGCTCTCAAGCGTAAGACTCGCTCAGCTCGCGTACTGACATGAGCGAGTGCGCGCGACGCTTAAATAAAACCCTGCNGAGAGGGGTCCGGGTGGGCTTGGCTTTCCCCGAGGTGCTGCAGGTAGAGGTCACCAACGAGTGTAACCTCTCGTGCGTGATGTGCATCCGGAGGACCTGGAGGAAACAGAGGTTCGCGCACATGGACCAGGCGCTCTTCAGGAAGGTCTTCGACGANGCCTCNGGCANGGTGAGGAGAGCGGCGCTCTACGGCTTCGGCGAGCCGCTCTGCCACCCGGAGTTCCCGGAGCTTGTGAGGTACGCCAGGGAGGCCCTGGGCGACTCGGCGTACCTGCTCACCGTGACAAACGGGACCCTCATGACCCCCCAGGTGGCCAGGAGCGTCTTCGACGCCGGGTTGGACGAGGTGGCTTTCAGCGTAGACGCTCCGGAGGTGGGAACCCTCTCGAGGATCAGGGTCGGCTCCTCCAGCTACGACGTGCTGAGAAACCTGAGGGCGGTGGCTGCCATCAAGAAGGACTACGGCGCTAGGCTCGGCATCTCCGTAGTCATCATGCGCAGCAACTACAGGCTGCTCCCCAGGCTCGCCGAGAAGGCTGTGGAACTGGACCTCGACTTTCTCGTTGCCTCGCACATGGTGCCCTACCACCCAGTGCTCGTGGGCGAGGCTGTCTACACAACGGCGAGTAGAGAGGCTGTGGAGTTCTACCGGAGGGAGGGGGTGAGGCTCGGCAGTATCGCTAGGGAGGCTCTCTACGACGCATTCCTCGAGCACTTCACATGGGTCTCGAGGGGGGCTAAGGAGCAGTACCTCAAGCTGGTTGAGAAGATAGCTGCGAAGGGGTACTCGGTCAACTACGAGATCGTGGAGGACGCCCTGACCAGGGAGCACCTGCTCAGCGAGGTGGAGGAGTTCATCGAGCTGGCCAGGGTGATAGCGACCGAGCACGGGCTGGAGGCCAGGTTGCCAGGGGTCTACGCGGACTCTCTAAGCAGGGAGTGCCCCTACGTCAAGCACAACGCTGCAGTGGTGCTCGCGGACGGCGAGGTCGCGCCCTGCATGGACCTCGCCTACGAGCACCCCCTCTACACCAACATGCACGAAAAGCTGGTGAGGCGCGTCAGCTTCGGGAACGTGCGCGAAAGCCCGCTGGACGACGTGTGGAGCAGCCCCCGCTACGCGAGCTTCAGGAAGCTGAGGCAAAACCTCCCAGCCAGCGTGCCGTGGTGCGCCGACTGCCCCTTCGCCACCAGGAAGTGCTGGTACCTGGACACGAACGAGTACGACTGCCACGGGAACGAGGTCGGCTGCAACGAGTGCGTGTACAGCGCCGGGCTCGCGCACTGCATCATCTAGCCACGCGCACCAGCCAGAGGCACGGCTCAGCGCTAGCGCGCTCACAACCTTAAAGGGCGAACAGGAGCAAAGAAGCGCGGTGCTGCTCCTACGCGGGCGTGCTAGCCCACTCTGACGAGTGAGTGCTGCACGGAGATCACCCCGCTGACCTTCCTGAGCGAAGCGATGAGCTCAAGGACTCTCTCACCCCGCCCCGCCACTGCCAGCACCTCCACGCACCTCTCCTCGGATACGTGCATGTGCACATTAGAGCGTATAACATCGGCGAAGCCATGCTGCGCGTCCACTACTGCGTACGCGGTCTCACCCCTTGAGTGATCGTAGAAGACCACTAGCGCGCCGGCGTAGAAACCCTCCCTGTCGACGGAGCTGGAGTAGTAGCCGACTACAGCGTCGCTTATTAACCGGGACCTGTTAGNGATGCCAGTCCTCCTGGCAGCCTCCTCCAGCAGCTGGTAGACCTCGTCCGGGAGAATTACGCTCACCCTCCTCAACCACACTCCCCCAAGGAACCAGAGCCTGCACCTCCTCTTATCGCTAGCGCTCGCTAGGTCGCAGGTGGGGAAAACCGCACAGCGTCTCAGCGCTCGAGCCCCCAGCTACTCCTTCCTAGGCACCTCTACGACTTGCGCGCCAGCCAGCCTGATGATGTCCTCGGGGTGTATGAGGAGCAGGTGTCTCTCGTCCCCGCCGCCCGCGTAGATAGGTCCGGCGCCGAGGAGCTCAGCGTCGAGGTAGACCGGGAGCCTCCTCGCGTGGCCCACAGGCGGCACCCCGCCGGGAGGGTAGCCTGTGGAGCTTACAACCTCCTCCTCTNTGGCTAGCCTGAGCTTCTTGAAGCCTAGGAGGCGCGCCAGCCTGGTCTGGTCCACCCTCCTGTCAGCTCGCACAACGACGAGAATCACGTCCTTGTTCTCGGAAACCAGTACGACAGTCTTCGCGATCCGCTCAAGGGGAACCCCTAGGCTCTCCGAGGCCTCGCGCGCTGTGGCAGCCCTGTGGACCTCCACGATGCTGAAGCTCACTCCCTCCCTCCTGAGAGTCTCCTCCAGCTCTTTTGGTCCCAGCACACGCTCACCTCGTTATCCTGATCTCCTGCATCTCCTCGAGGTACTGCCTGCCTGGTCCCTCGGCGAAGTGCTTATAGGCTGGCTCGAGGATCCTCGCGAGCTCTGACGCGACAGCCTCCTTCAAGTCAAGGGGGTGCACTCTCCTCTCCCTGAATGCCTCCTCGAGGCTCCTGTAGTCCTCGAAGACCGCTCGCTCACCCGTCTTCCTGTTCACCACCTCGAATGGCTCGCGCAGCTGCCTGAAGACGATGTACCTCGCGATCTCCAGCACGGGGTTCAGCTCCACCTCGCCCGCGGGGCAGAACGCGGAGAGTATCTTCCTCCTGACGGCCTCCGGGGGGTCGTGGATGAAGATCGCTCCCTCGGGCTTCGACTTGGACATCTTCACATCGGCGACGGCCTCCTCGAACCCCTCCCTCCCCCCTGTCCTTTTGGCCTCGACGAGCTGCTTCCACGCGTCGAAGTCCATCGAGAGAGCGGGTAGGAGGTGGTGGTGGAGGGCCACCGGCTTGTAGCCGAAGGCCTCCTCGCCCACCTCTATAGCGATCACGTGCGCCTTCCTCTGATCCATCCCTCCGTGCGCGATGTTGACCCCCAGGCTGAAGATGTCGGCAACCTGCATCGGCACGTAGACTAGCTGGGCGAAGCTCACGGACTCGCTCTCCCGCCTCCCCAGTATGGTCAGGGAGCGCCTCACGCGGGACAGCGTGGTGTTCATCGAGACCTTGAGGACGTTGGTGAAGTACTCGAGCCCCATCTTCTCGTAGAGCTCCGAGCCCATGATGAACTTCGCCCGGTCCGGGTCTCCGCCCACGACCTTGAGCGACATCCTTAGGGCCTCCTTGAAGTAGCCGCCCGCGACCTTCCTTATCGTCGAGAGGTCCCCGCCCAGCTTCCTGTTGATCCAGCTGTGGTAGTCCGCCAGGAAGACCTGCGTCTCGACGCCGACGCTCTGCAGGTCCGCGACCTTCTGCATGCTGATGATGCCCGTGCCCAGGTGCACGAAGCCCGAGATCTCGAAGCCTATGTAGTGGACCAGCCTGACACCCCTCTCCGCAGCCTCCCTGAGTCTCTCCGGGGTCAGCAGCTCCTCTGTAGGCTCCCGCAGCGCCGCCGAGACAACAGCCTCCGGGTCCACAGCACCTCCCAGCGCACGTGCACAGCCGGGGTAAAAACCTTCCGCGCCCTTCGCGCGAAAGCTTAACTGCATCCACGCCACGCATCCCCAGGGGGGTCGGCGTGAGAATCGCTATCCTCGGGTGCGGCGCTGTGGGCTCNGNCTTCGCGAGGATCGCGGTGCTCGAGAAGCTGGGGGAGGTTGTGTGCATGGACAGGAGCGTAGAGAGGGCGAGNGNCTTCCTCGACTTCGACGAGGTGAGAGACCTGCCGGTCGAGCAGGTCGACGCCTCGAGAGCGGACGAGCTCCTCCAGAAGCTGANGGGCTTCGACTTCGTGGTCAACGCGCTGCCCACGTTCCTCAGGGTCGGCAGGAGGGAGGTNCCCCTCAACCCCCTGGTCATGGAGGCTGCGCTGAGGGCTGGCGCCAGCTACATGGACTTNGCCTGCTACGGTGGGAGGCGGAGGAGGGCTGAGCANTTGTCGCTGTCGAGGAGGTTCCGCGACGCAGGCCTCCTGGCGCTGATCAACACTGGTGCCTCGCCGGGCCTNTCCAACATCCTAGCCAGGGAGGTGTACGAGGAGCTGGACTCGACCCAAACGATCACNGTAATGTCGCTCGAGGACCAGCGCGGGAGCACCTTCGTGATCCCCTGGTCCCGCGAGGAGATGCTCAACGTGGGCTCGGAGGAGCTCGCCTACCGGGACGGCAGGTTCGAGCTCAGGGAGCCCTTCGCCGAGTCGGAGCTGTGCGAGTTCCCCGAGCCCATCGGCGTCGTGAGGTGCTACTCTGTCCCGAACGACGAGAGCTACACGATACCGCACTTCCTCAGGGTGAGGAGCCTGCGCTACCTCGCCGGGGGCAGCGACATAGAAGTGCTGAGGGCCCTGTACCGCCTTGGAGTCTTCAGCGACAGGCCGATCAGGGTGGGGAGGGCTCTGGTCACCCCCAGGGAGGTGATCTACCACGTCCTGCAGAGCGCTGTGACACCCAGGGACGTGGAGAGGGCGCTCGAGGGAGGGCGACCGTCGACGGACGCTCTCTTCGCGATCCAGGTGATCGGCGAGGGCGAGGTGAGCGGCGAGCGGGCGCAGGCCAGGAGGTACATCGTCTTCCCGAGCCAGAGGAAGCTCCACGAGCTGATGCCGGGCTCGACGTACATCACCTACCCGACTGCCAGGTGCGGCGCAGCCATGCTCAAGGCGGTGAGGGGCAGGAAGCTGAGGGGTGTGCTGCCGCCGGAGGCCCTGCCNAGGCCCTTGAGGAGGCTCGTCNTCGAGGACCTGGAGAANGCGCGCATGATAGTCAGCGAGGAGTTCAGAGTCCTCTCCTAGCGCGCTACGGCATCAGAGGTCGACTGCAGGTAGACTAGGGACATTGCCAGCGCTAGTGAGGCGAGAGTTGAGGGGATGCTTTTCTTGAGCCACTCGAGGATGCTCACCCTGTAGCCCCTGCGCTCCAGCATCCCCGCGACGACGATGTTCGCCGTGCTCCCAACGGGGGTGAAGTTGGCGGAGTAGCATGCGATGAAGAGGGTCGCCCACCAGAGGGGGTACGTGGGGACGCCCGCCTCTCCCAGTTGGTGGACAACCGGGACGAGGATTGCCACTGCCAGGACGTTGTCGAGCGTCGCGCTCATGAGGGAAGCGAGGGGGGTCAGCGTCAGCAGTATGCTCTCGAGAGTGCCTCCGGTTATCGACATTAGAGCAGTTGCGAAGTCGGTGACCAGGTTGACGTACTCGAGAGTGCCCACAGAGGCGAAGAGCAGCAGGAAGAAGACCAGCGTCTTCCAATCCACCCTGTGCTCGAAAGCCTTGAACCCCTTCTCGGGGTCTAGCACGAGGATCAGGCCGGAGGCCGATCATGGGCACCGCTAGCAGCAGGGTGTTCTTGCCGAGCCCCAGCGCCTCCTCNNGGGGGTGGTGCATCGCGAGCAAGACGATGACGATTGCGAAGAGCAGGCCGTCCATCAGCAGACCCTTAGGCGGCTGTCTATCCTCCCCCCTCCACTTCTCCAGGGATTTCAGCAGTGCCCCCTGCCCCTCATCGATGTAGCCTTTGAACTGTCGAATCAAGACCCACGATACAAGCAGGACTGCCATCAGCGAGGTGGGAGTGGCCCACCTGAGGAACTCCATGAAAGACAGGCCCGCCGAGAAAGCCAGGAGGACGCCCACAGGGTTGCCGACCACAGTCATGCTGCTCCCGATGTTCGTGGCGAAGACGGATGCGAGGATCATGGGGTAGGGGGAGATGCCGAGGAGGTCAGATATCCTGAAGACGAGGGAAGCCATGATCAGTATCGAGGTCACCTCGTCGACCAGCGCTGCGAGAAACGCTGAGAGCAGCAACATCATCAGGAAGATGGCGCGGAAGCTGACCCTGAAGTAGGTGATGATCCGCCAAGCGATGTAGTCGAAGAAGCCCTTCTCCTCGAGGTAGCCCACGAAGACCATCATCGCTATCAGGAAGAGGATGACATCGAGGTGCGTGAACTCCACGGCAGTCTTCACGTCCAAGACGCCGAGAGCCAGCAGCGCGAAGAGCCCCAGGAGGGCGAAGGAGACCCTGTAGCTCCAGAGCAGGAGTATCGCGTAGATCTCCATTAGGAAGACAGTCAGCGCTGCCACTTTGATTTGCTCAAGCCCGGCGAGACTGGCAGCTAGGGCAGACGCCAGGGTGAGCACCAGTACCGCTACTACCCTCTCCCTCCAGCCCCTTACCTCCTCGCTCATAAAGAACGCACGCGAGATAAAAAAGGGAAACACATATAACTGTTACCTAGTTGCTAAACCTCCGGGCGTGCATGTCGAGTGAGAGTACAGCAGGGGCTAGCTGGTCTGAGACGGCGAAGAACATTATCAGAGGCGGAGAGATCATGGTGAGAGTGGGCTCTCTGACAGCTGTCGTCTACGGCATCTACTGGGCTTTCAAAGCCACCTTCGACTACCTCCACACCCCCCTCCTCAGTCTAACGCAGCTGGAGCAGATACTCTTCGCAGTGCTGTCGTTCGCGGGCGCCGCTATCACGATACTGACGCACGACCACTTCTGCCGCCTGGGCAAGTTCAGGTCCGCGGGGCTGATCTCCCTAATCTCCGCGGCAATACTCCTGATCCCATCCTTCATCGCCGGCATGATAATGCTGCTCGGAGGCCTCCTGCTCTACGTTGGAGCCGAGATTTTCCACGTCGCCAAGATGATAATAGAGCCTCGCGAAGGCTAACCCCGACCTCCCTCCTCCTTTACCCCGCGCGCAGCAGCCAGTCGTGTTCTGATACAAGCCCCCCAGTTACGCGGTTGAATCGTCCTAGCACGAGGTTCATTAGCTCTCTAAACGAAGTTATAAGAGGGGTGAGGGAAAAAACCAGGCCTTTGTTTTTTAAGCATTGCCATGCATATTTATATATGGTTTTAGGTATGGGCATTCGCGATAAACATGGGCCAGCAGCAAAAGAAAGGGGTAAGCCCAGCAGTACTGGCAATCGTAGGCCTCATCATCGGCCTGCTGGTGGGCGTCGGCATAGGCTACGTAGCCTTCAGGGCGCCGCCCGCAGCACCTGTAGCGCCCGCTGCCCCCGAGTACACGTTCTACTACGTGTCTCACGGCGGGCCTGCCGACCCCTGGTGGGCTCCCGTGATTAAAGGCAGCCAGGATGCTGGCGCGCTGCTGAACGTGAAGGTTGTCTACTCCGGCCCCGAGAAGTTCAGCATCCCGGCACTGGTCGACTTGCTCAACAGCGCTATAGCGGCCAACCCCCACGGCATAATCCTGACGATCACCGACTACAAGGCGCTCGACGAGCCGGCTAGGAGGGCGATCGCGCGCGGCATACCCATTATCGCGGTGAACGTGCCCGATCCCAGACCCGAGAAGGAGAGGATCCCCTACATCACGTACATAGGCCAAAACGAGTACGACGCTGGCTACTACCTGGCCAAGTACCTGGTGGACAAGGGTATCTGCCCCAAGAGGGCTGTTGTCGGCATCCACGAGGTGGGCCACGTAGGCCTGGAGACGAGGGCCAAGGGTATTGCTGACGCGCTGAAGGCCTGCCCTGGCACAGTTGTCGAGAAGCTGGACATCACCACCGACCCGACCAAGGCCGCTGAGGTCTTCAAGAGCTACCTGACCGCTCACCCGGATACAGAGGCGATATTCACCCTCGGTCCTCTGGGCGCGCACCCAGCGCTGCAGGTGCTCAGGGAGATGAAGCTCACCGGCAAGGTGCGCCTGCTCACAGTGGATATCGACGACGTGATCCTGAAGGCCATCGAGGCTGGTGAGATGGACGCTGCTGTGAGCCAGCAGCCCTACGCGCAGGGCTTCCTGCCGGTCGTGTTCATGTACCTCTACGTGAAGTACGGCATCATGCCGCCGCCTCAAGTGCCCACAGGCCCCGCAGTGGTCGACAAGGCCAAGCTGGATCTCGTTAGAAAGCAGATCGCCACCACGGGTGGGGCATAGAGAGGTGCCATTAGAAATAAGTTTTTTTCTCCTCTGGTGTTTCCTATGAGCCGTGTATATAGGCAGTCGGTTCTCGTAGCTCTGCTGCAGCACCCCGAGCTAGGGGTTACTGTGAGCTTCTTCAGCATAGCGCTGGTTTTTGTCGCGCTGGTGCCCGACAAGTTCCTCACTCCCCCGACACTCTACAGCATCCTCACCCTGGCTGGGGAGCTAGGGGTTGTCTCGGTGGGCGTGGCCTTCCTGATGATCAGCGGGGAGTTCAACCTCGCTGTGGGGAGCATATACGCTCTCGTGCCGATGGGCGTAGCCTACATGATGATGGCAGGCGTGGACATGCTCCTCGCATCGCTCATCATGCTGGCCACGGCTTTTTCCATCGGAGTGGTGATGGGCTTCATCACCCTTAGGGCGGGGATCCCCAGCTTCATAACCTCGCTGGGCTTCATGATGTTCATCAGAGGCATACTCCTTGCAGTGACGGGGGGCTTCCCCGTCAGGATGCCTCAAGACCACTGGCTCGCCCTCTGGCTTAACGGGCCGCTCAACGAGGAGGGGCTCAGGACAAGCGCTATCTGGCTCCTGTTCATCGCGCTGCTCCTCGCCTTCGTGCTGGACTGGACACCCTACGGGAACTGGACCTACGCGGTCGGAGGTAGCGCGTCTACAGCTAGAGAGCTGGGGGTCAGCGTGGCGAGGGTCAAGGTGCTGAACTTCGGCCTATCCTCCCTGCTGGCCGGGCTCGCGGGCCTCATCGCCTTCAGCCGCTTCAAGGTGGTGGATCCCACCTTGGGGATTGGGCTGGAGCTGGAAGCGATCACGAGCGCCGTCCTAGGGGGGTGCCTGCTCAGCGGGGGTTACGGGAGCATAATAGGAACTCTCTTCGGCGCGCTCCTCGTTGCTATGACTCGCGTGGGGCTCGTCCTAGCGAAGGCGCCGGCGTACTGGTACCAGGCCTTCATAGGCGTGTTGCTGATAGTAGCCACTGTGATCAACCACTTCGTGGTGAAGAGGTTCGTGACGCCGGGGGTGAGCTAGCGTGTCACACCTGCTGGAGATGAGGGGTATTGTGAAGAGGTTCGGCAGGGTCGAGGCGCTCAAGGGAGTGGACTTCCACGTGGGTAGGGCGGAGGTTGTGGGCCTTGTGGGCGACAACGGCGCTGGCAAGAGCACTCTTGTGAAGATAATCGCCGGCGTCTACCAGCCCGACGCGGGCGAGATCTACTGGGAGGGGCAGCCGCGCATTTTCAGAGACCCCTACGAGGCCAGGCAGGCGGGAATAGAGATCGTGTACCAGCACCTAGCTCTTATAGACCTGTTGAGCATCGAGCGGAACATCTTCCTCGGTAGGGAGCCCGTGAAGAGGGTAGGTCCCCGTCAGGATTCTNGACAAGCGGAGGATGTCGGAAGAGGCGTGGAGAATACTCCAGGACATAGGCCTCAGGAGGATCAGGAGCCCTGCCGAGCGCGTTGCGAAGCTGAGCGGTGGGGAGAGGCAGAGCGTGGCCATAGGCAGGGCTATGCACTTCAAGGCGAAGCTTCTGATCCTCGACGAGCCCACTGCTGCTCTCTCCGTAAGGGAGACTAGGAGGGTGCTCGACCACGTGCTCGACGTGAAGAAGCAGGGGGTGAGCGTCATCATAATCTCTCACAACATCTACCACGTCTACGAGGTTTCCGACAGGATCGTCGTACTCGACCACGGCAGGAAGATAGCGGACGTTCCCAAGGAGAAGGTAGCGCCGGAGGAGGTAATCGAGATCATAAGGCGCGGAGCACCCCTCGANAACTAGTCGTTATTTCCACCTAGAAATATCGATACATATACATAAATGCTTTTACCATCCCATGCTGTAATCTGTTTCGCCATGGATATAACTAGGAGAGACTTCCTAGCCCTTACCGCAGCTGCCGCAGCGACATCTGTCCTCAAGCTGCCGCAGAAGCCTCAGCAGGAGCCTGGCGCCGCGCGAACAGGCGGAGAGGAGAGGATACCGGTAATGTGCAACATGTGCGGTGCTGGCTGCGGAGTATACCTGGTTAAGCGCAACGGAACCATGTACGTGGAGCCGAACTTTGAACACCCGCAGCCCGGCCTGTGCGCGAGAGCTGCGGCTGCGATACAGCTGTGGAACCACCCGCTGAGGTTGAAGAAGCCTTTGAAGAGAGTTGGCGAGAGGGGTGAGGGGAGGTTCCAGGAGATTGACTGGGAGACCGCGCTGAACGAGATCTCCGCGAAGCTGAAGGAAATAGTCTCGAAATACGGTCCGGAGTCCGTCGTCTTCACGTACCATGACTTCTACGCGTGGCACATGCCTCTCATAGCCTTCACGCTAGGAACCCCCAACTATGTCCAGCATGCCTCTTGCTGCCACAACGCCTCCACCTACGCGCGCATGCTGATCCTCGGCGCTGGTGGTCCGCCTACCGTTGACCCCGACTACGAGAGAGCCCGCTACGTCATCTTCGTGGGCAGGGTTCTCAACGCCGCCATGGGGCACGTGCGCAGGCTGAACAGGGCGAGGGAGGCCAGCGTCAAGCTGGTCTACGTGGACCCGAGGATGGGCAACGCGGCGATGGCCGACGGGGAGTGGGTGCCTATCATCCCGGGCACGGACGCCGCGTTCCTCCTAGCGATGATGCACGTGATCCTGTCGGAGAAGCTCTACGACGAGAGCTTTGTGAAGAAGTACACCAACGCGTGCTTCCTCATCAAGCCCGACGGGACGCCGCTCACCGAGAAGGATCTGGGCCGCGAGGGCGCCGACTACGTGGTGTACGACCTGGACGCTAAGGACTTCGTNAGCTACAAGANGGCGAAGAACCCGGCNCTGGAGTGGGAGGGTGAGGCCGCCGGAGTGAGGGTGAGGACCGCCTTCCTGCTCCTGAAGGAGAGGGCAGCCCAGTANCCACCCGAGGAGGCTGAGAAGATCTGCGGNGTGCCCGCCGAGACGATAAGGAGGATTGCGAGGGAGTTCGCGAACGCGCGCGGCGTCATAGAGGACGGCTGGTGGACCTCAAAGAACGCCAACGACTCGGATGCTTTCAGGGCGGCGCTGACTCTCAACGCTCTCGTTGGGAGCATCGAGACGGCCGGCGGCCTCTACGTGAAGCTGGGCAGCAGGCGGCCTGCCTCCGCGACAGCCGCCCCTGACAAGGTCACCACGATCACCGGCGGGACCCTACCCCCGATAACCGCTAAGCGCATCGACACGATGAAGTACCCAGCGGTACCTCACGTCTTCGACGCGGTGCTCGACGCGGTGCTCGAGGGTAAGCCGTACCCTGTTAAGGCGTTGTTCATCGTGGGCACGGAGCCCTTCACCAGGGACGTGAACACCGAGAAGCTCAAGAAGGCTCTGAAGGCGCTGGATCTAGTCGTCGTGATAGATGTCGTGCCGAACGACAGCGTGGACTGGGCGGACTACGTCCTCCCGGACAACGTCTTCCTCGAGCGTGAGGAGCTGGCGGACGTGAAGTGGACGCCGCACGCGGCGATACAGTTCAGCCACAAAGCCCTTGACCCACCGCCGGGCGTGGACGCGAGGAATGGCTTCTGGATAATGATGGAGATTGTCAGGCGCACAGTCCCCGACAGGGCCAAGGCCATCGGCTACACGGAGGAGTACGCCGACTACCACAGGTTCGAGGAGTTCGAGAAGCTTATCAATAGGAAGTGCTTGGAGAGCCTGTCCAAGAGCTGGAACGTCCCCGTGGAGCAGATAGAGAGAGCTCTTGAGGAGAAGGGCTTCTTCGTCTTCAAGTACTGGACACCCAAGGAGGGGCCCAGCGCGCTCAAGACGAAGAGCGGGCTGGTCGAGATCTACAGCTTGAGGGCACTGGACTTCAAGGACGACCCACTGCCCAAGTGGAAGCCGCCACCCTACACTAAGCCCAGCAAGCCCGACGAGTTCTACCTGGTGAACGGCAGGGACCAGTTCGTGACCGTGCATGCCATCTGGACCTGGTCCATCGCGTGCCTCGTAGACAGGAGGGTGTGGATGAACCCGAGGGATGCTGAGCGCCTCGGCATCAGGGACGGCGACCTGGTCGAGCTGGAGGGGCTGGACAACGGCTTCAAGGCGAGGGCGAGGGTCAAGGTGACAAACAGAGTGCGCGAGGGCGTGCTCTTCGTGTACAACAGGGCTGGCGGCAGGTTCTCCAAGCTCATCACCGGCCAGTACGAGGTCCTCAGGGAGGGGATTAACCCGAACATGTTCACGCTGAGCTGGCTGGAGCCGCTGAACGGCTCAACAGGTTTGAACTCGACAGTTAGGGTCAGGAGGGTGGGAGCACTGAGGCTGGCACACCTCTGGGGACCAGAGTAGGTGTATCGGCTGTGGGGCCTGCGTAGCTGGCTGCAATGCCGCTAACTACAGGTCCACAGATGCTCCCAACCCGACCTGGGGTGGGCTGCAGACGAACATAAAGAGGATAGTCTTCGANAGGGAGCTGAAGCCCTACCTGCTGCTTGTCCAGTGCCAGCACTGCGAGAGTGCTCCGTGCGTCGCTGTGTGCCCGACGGGGGCTAGCTACATCGACAGGGACGGGCTGGTGAAGATCGAGCCGAGCTTGTGCATCGGCTGCAAGTACTGCATGACCGCGTGCCCCTACGGGATGAGGTGGCTCGACCCTGGCCACAGGGCTGCCTGCGAAGTGCATGGGGGAGGAGTGCCAGGACAGGATCAAGCACGGGCTCCAGCCTGTGTGCGTCACAGTCTGCCCGGCCGGCGCGAGGGCTTTCGGAGACCTCGACGACCCGAACAGCGAGATCAGCAAGAGGCTGAAGAAGTCAAGGGTGATCCGGTTGCTCGAGTACAAGGGTACTAAGCCCAAGTATTTTGTGGTGGTGGGAAGATGACGTTCCAGGAGATCTGGAGCCCCTGGCTGATAGGGCCCTTCCTCTGGTTCGCAGGCATCGCAGGGATGGGTAGCGTCGCCTACGCCTTGATGAAGCTGTTCAAGGTTGAGGAAAAGCTGAAAGAGCTCGCGCTCGTGATATTTGCATCCACGGTTCTCGGTCTTCTNTTCGTGGTTGCCGACCTCTCTAGACCTTTCAACATGCCTGCTGCGATACTCTCCTCGCTAGCTCGAGGCATCTTCCTAGCTAAGCTCGCCCAGTCCTGGATGGCGATAGGTATCGTGCTGCTCTTCCTCCTCCTGCTCCTCACCCTGCTGCTCGTGCTCAGGCACACAGTCGTCAGCAGCCTTGCGAAGCTGACCGACGCCAAGTGGTTCCTGGTGCTGCTCGCGCTAGTAGGCTTCCTCGTGACCATCTACAGCGGCTTCCTGATCTCCAGCGCTCCGGGCGTACCGTTCTGGAACACCGCCCTCATACCGGTTCTCTGGGTGATCAGCGCGACTATCTGCGCGATAGGTATCCTAAAGATCCTAGTGCACTCGGAGGCTGTGACCCACCTGCTCACGAGGGCCGGCCTCAGCCTGGACATCGGCGAGCTCGTAGCCCTGCTGGCCTTCGTGCTAACACCGCTCTACTCCGGCCCCGAGGCAGCCCGCGAGAGTGCCTGGGCTCTGGTCTTCGGAGGGCTTGCCCCCGCTTTCTGGCTCGGTGTCGTAGTGGTGGGAGTCCTGGTGCCCGCCGCGCTGGGCTTCCTGCTGCTGAGGAAGGAGGATAGAAGGCTCGGCGCAGCCGCGGCCCTCTGCGGCCTACTGGGCGCCCTCATTCTCAGGATCCTAGTCATACAGGCAGGAGTCTTCGAGGCCCTGCACCTCTAAACCCCCTGAAAGAAAAAGTTTTCTTTACCTGCACACACCTCAACGCTTTTTAACCCTCTCCCCTCGAGTGGATGCCTGTGGAGGCCAGCGAGTTAGTGAAGGCTGTGGAGTGCGCAGTGGAGGAGTTCAACAGGACCCATGGGAGCGAGGGGCAGGCTAGGCTGCTGGAGGTGTCCGGCGACAGGTTCAGGGTGGAGTTTAGGGGTAGCTTCTGCCTCACCTGCGGCTTCTACGACTACTTCGAGGACTTCGCCTACCTCCTCAAGGACTGCGGGGTGCGAGCGGGGGTCTCGGCTGTCGAGGAGGTTGAGGGCGGGGCTTTGGTTGAGTACAGGCTCCTGGGAGAGGGAGAGGAGTGGCGTTTCGCACCTGAGAGGGTGTTCCTCATACTCGAGTAGGCGCTGTTTACCGCGCTCTTTCTCTTTCACTCTCTGGGCGCTGTCAGAGCGTAAGGTAAAAATTTCAGCAAAGCCAGACACAATTTTGAAAAAGTGTCTGGAAAAACTGACACTATGGACGCCAGGGCTGTGAGGAGGTACCTAGAGGACTGGTACAGGTTTGAGCTGCCTGAGCTCGTGGAGCGGGAGCTCAGGGTCCAGGAGGTTCCGCGGAAGGCTGTGGTGGTTGTGGGGCCGAGGAGGGCGGGGAAGACTTTCTACCTCTTCCAGCTGCTGAGGGGGGCTAGAAGAGGGTCTCTCTACCTAGACTTCGAGGACCCCCTTCTCACGAGCGTGAGGGGGGCTGACCTCCTCGACGTGGTGAACCTCTACGCGGAGGTATCCGGCGAGGAGGTGCACAGGGTTTTCCTGGACGAGGTTCAGAACCTCGAGGGGTGGGAGAGGGCAGTGAGGGGGCTTCTGGACAGGGGCTACAGCGTCTTCCTGACGGGTTCCTCCTCGAGGCTGCTACCCCGCGAGGTTTCCACTCAGCTGAGGGGGAGGGCGCTAACCTACTACTTGCTGCCTTTCAGCTTCCGGGAGTACTTGAGGGCGCGCGGCTACAGCATGCCTGCTGTGCTGAGCCAGGGGGAGAAGGCTCTGCTGAGGCACGAGCTCCTCAGGTACATGGACTACGGCGGGTACCCTGAGGTGGTGCTCATGCCGAACCTCGCAGACCGCTTACTGCGCGAGTATGCTGAGGTGGTGTTCTACAAGGACTTCGTCGAGAGGCACGGGGCCAGGGACATCGGCCTCGCCAGGTATGTCTACTACTTCGTGCTCCAGAACTTCTCCCGCGAGCTCAGCGTGAGGAGGGTTGTCGAGTGGGCCCGGTCCCAGGGTCTGCGCTTTGACAGGAACAAGGTCTACGAGTACGTCGCCGGCCTCCAGGACACAATGGCTGTGTTCTTCGTGAGGAGGTACAGCGAGAGGGTGAGCCTGAGGGAGTCCTGGCCGAGGAAGGTCTACGTCTGCGACACCGGCCTGACGAGGCTGTTCAGGAGGGGGGAGGAGGTGGGGAGGCTCATGGAGAACGTGGTCTTCATCGAGCTTCTGAGGAGGACTAACGAGAACCCCCTTTGGGACATCTACTACTACAGGGACCAGCGCCAGAGGGAGGTGGACTTCGTGGTAAAGGAGGGCCCGCGGGTAGCTCAGCTCATCCAAGTGACGTACGCCAGCTCGCCGGACGAG
>Ga0065719_100152_pt1 | contig 32704 bp, 30 predicted proteins | sample GBSCel85sediment_FD_59106 | JGI IMG/M metagenome (GOLD analysis project Ga0065719, IMG submission 59106) | Hot spring sediment microbial communities from Great Boiling Spring, Nevada - Cellulolytic enrichment CS 85C v3 (version 3) | ecosystem: Environmental > Aquatic > Thermal springs > Hot... | reverse complement strand
CTCAGCCCTAACAACTAACCTCCTACATAACTCATCAACTATTAAGTAATCAAGACCTAACGGTAAGTGCGGACCGTGCTGTTCAACACTACCTACAGGTAATACAGCTACTACTGAACTATCGATAAAAGCCTCAAACTCTTTCCAAGTCATTAAATCCCATAAAGGCATCCTAACCACTAACTACTTAATAACCTTAAATATATTTAAATTCTAAGAAATCTCTCTTAAACCCTATAATCTCCTCCTTAACTTCGTTAGGGATTAGAAAATCTATAACTACTCCTAATAAACTTAGTAATTTCCTTAAGTTCAACCCAACAATATCATACTTATTCATTCCTTATCTAATACCATTAAATCTCTAACAACTTCTAATGAATCCCTAGTAGTAAATTTCTACTAACTATTACACTTATATCTTCAAGTAATTTAGTTATCTTAATACTACTTAAACCTTTATCATTACTATAGAACATAATGTAATGTAACTTAAATCCTAAGCAAACTCTTAAACCCCTCAGTAATTAAATTTTAAATACCTTACATCCCCAACTACTTAATCTGAATACTAAAATACTTATCTCAATAATTATTATGCTAATGCGGATAACCTATGTAGGTGATTATTACTTATAAACCGAGAGAATATAGGCTTAATAATTTCTTAAATATTTCTTCATTACCAGTAAATATAGACCTCCTGAGGTTTTTAGAAGTTCTTATGAGTAGATGATATAATTGTATCAATACCTTCATGAATTGAGTTAAGTCTACTCCTACTACTATCTGCCTAAGTGTATAACAACATCATAAACTACGTAAGCGTTAACCTTTTGAAAACACTTCAGTAATCTCCTTAGTCAAGTGTAGGGTAGGTAGACACTAATACCTAGAGTTACGAATTTAGGCTTAACCTCCCTAATAAACTTATTTATCAGCATCTACATTCCAAGTACTTAAATCGAAAGATAATTTAATATGCTCAATACTTAAAATACCTAAAGTACCGAAGTTAGTATATGAGATATTAATACCTCTAGACAGGAACTACTAAAACCTTACTCCCTAAAACAGCTATGTTAGTAATAGTATCGTAGGTCTAGACCTAATAAACCTAACGAAGTAATTCAAAGTAATTTTGAAATAGAAATTAAGACCTCAACATCATCAACATACTTAGTACCTTGATAAAACCTCTTACCACGCCTACCCTCAGCATACCTATACATCATATCACTCAAATATAAGGACTTAGCTGGAGAGAACATAACATTCAACAACATCTAATTAAATAACTCAACTCTCTAGGAAATCCAACAACACCCATAGNAATCAGTAAGAATTAAAACTTAACAGGAATTAAAAATAAATTAATTTTGAATATCAATTAAAATAGATATTTTAAACTTGCTATTACTTCCCTTTAACACATCTCATAGGTACTTCATATAGGTTACCACTAGATGTATAGAACCTAACAACATATGTCCTACCGACCTTAACATTAGCGNCCTCGAAAGGCCCTATTCCAGTAGTATTAGTACCNCCAGCTGATACTATAATCCCTCCCTCAGGTTCCTCAATTACAGGTATTCCTCCCTCATCTATTAATTGAACCATAGTTATATTTGCAGGTGCTGTACCTCTNTTAACTATTGTAGCATTGACGTAGACNTNANTNNCAGTTAGATTTATGTANCCGGTTATCTGTAGTGCTTCAGTACCTCCTAAACCTCCCCATATACCCATTACCCAACCTGCTAGAGCTACTGCTAGTACTAGAGCTACTGCTACTAGGATTACTGTAGCTATTACAGGTGATATACCTTTCCTCATACTTTACCACCTGCTATATTCTCTCACGTGTCTTAAAAAACTATCTCATATGAAGACTTCTTCTATTTTCACTAACGTTTTAATAATGTGTAAGTAATACTTTTTCGTTGTATTCTCTAGTTCGACTTAGGTTTAAGTTAGGTTATCGAACTTATTTGAATTAAGTATTATCATGTGTTTTTATTTTGAGGGTTTTTATTAGTTTGTTAGAGTTCTACTACTATTGTTATGTTATCAACTATATCTCTATACCTATTCCTTACTGTTACTTCTGTAATTCCGCTCTTCTCAGCTATTTCCTTCTGTGTTCTCTTATCGTCTAGTAGTATTGATGCTATGTATAGTGCTGCTGTTGCTAGTCCTGTAGGTCCTTTACCACTTGTTAACCCCCTCGTCTTCGCAATACCTAATATCTTACTAGCTAGTGCTGATGTTTCTGGACTTAATCTTAGTTCAGACCTTAACTTCTCTATGTATATCTGAGGGTCTGGAGTCTTAATAGTTATGTACTCACCACTATCTCTAGTTATTTTAAGCATTGCTTTCCATAAGTCTTGTCTAGTTATCTCACATATTCTTAATACTTCATCACGGTTTACAGGTGTTTTTAAGTAGTTACATGCTATTACTATAGTTGCTGCTATGAATGCATTAACGTTCCTATCCTTAATAACTCCCTTACTAATTAACTTCCTAATCACAGATCCTGAGAACTCATTAACTGTACTTGGTAGTCCTAACTTACCTATAACATCATTCATTAAGCTTAAAGCTCTAACTAACTTACGTTGCTTACTATTACCTACCCTCAACCTCCTATGAATTGCTTGAAGTCTACGTCCCTCATAAGATGATGTATCTATGATCGTGTTTATACCTCGGTCATGTACTTTATTAGTTAGTCGTGAACCGACTCTAGCCCTATCAACGTATTCATCATGGTTATACGCTCTCCATTCAGGACCTTGATCTACAACTCTCTCCTCAATAACCTCACCAGTATCAATACAGACGTACTCACCGAATAACTCATCATAAACTATAGATGCTTCAGAACAACTCATAAAACTCACCTTACGTAAACATCCTCAAACTGTCTTACTTCAGTAGTAGTTAGTGGTTTAATAACTGCGTATGGATTCCTAACAGGACCTATCAAATCTACGAGTATACCTAATACCCTACCTTCAGAATTATAAACCCTACTACCTAACCTTAGGGGTTTATCTAAGTTAATAATCTTAACCACATACCTACCAGTTANGGATTTATGTAAGAAGTAACCAATCTTCCTCATAACGTGAACGCCTACCATANTACTTACTACTAAAGCAATTATTTAAGAGTGATTACGTATCATACAATAACAGTATTACCCACAACTAATAACTAGTTTAAGTAATACTTTATGATGTAGTTGTTAGGTATTAGTTTAGAGGTGTATGTAAGTAAGGGAGATATATTTATAAGCTTAACATACCTATCTAGTTGGTTAACTGTGATGAGCTCTGAAGTACAGGTTAGTAGAGGTCCTGTAGTGATTGAAGCAGCAACACCTCCAGTATGTAGTAGTTGTGGTAAGTTAGTATCACCTAAGGAGAAGGGTATTAAGTTTCTATGTCCTAACTGTGGTTCAGTAACTATATGGCGTTGTAAGATGTGTAGGGATTTAGGTGTTAAGTATGTATGTCCTAAGTGTGGTTTTGAAGGTCCTTAGGTGTAGTTTATGGCTAAAGTATTAACTGTTTTGAAGGTTTATCCTAAGGATGTTGATGTTGATTTAGACGATGTTGTTAGTAGGTTGAGGAGTGTATTACCTAGTAGGTATGAGTTAGTTAGGAGTGAGAAGGTTTACGTAGCTTTCGGACTATACACACTTAGACTCTACGTTCTAATGCCTGAGGATGTTGAGGGCGGTACTGAAGAACTTGAATGTATTGTGAAGGGTTTAGAAGGTGTTGAGAATGTTGAGACTGAGTTAGTTACTAGGACTGAAGCCTAGCTTTATTAGTAATTAAGCTTATGAGTTATAACATACTATACTTAATCGTAGGTTTAAAACTAACATACCTACTTACTATTAGAGGTGAGTGAGATAGTAGATAATCCTGATAACGGTCCTGAAGGGACTCTACCACCTCAGCAGAAGGTTAGGAGGGAGGTTGTTTTAAGAGTTGCTGAGGCTAAACAGAAAGACGTTACTAGAGGTAAGGTTAGGATTGACTTAAGTATTATGAGGGAGTTAGGTGTTGAGGCTGGTGATGTTGTTGAGATATTAGGTAAGAGGTCTACAGTAGCTATTGTATGGCCTAGCTATCCTGAGGATGAGGGTAAGGGTATTATAAGGATGGATGGTGTGATGAGGAAGAATGCTGGTGTAAGTATAGGTGATAAAGTTGTTGTTAGGAGGGCTGAGGTTAAGGAGGCTTTAATGGTTAAGTTAGCAGTAGCTACTCAATCATATACTATATCTACAGACACTAACTTCGTTAACTACGTGTTGAAGAGGTTAGTTGATTACCCGTTAGTTGAAGGTGATAACGTNTTAATACCTGTATTAGGTCAGTCAATACCTTTCNTAGTAGTTCAGACTAAACCTTCAGGNCCTGTAGTAGTTAAGGAGGGTACTAAGNTAATAATACTTGAGAAGTCTACAGACTTTNCNAGAGTTTCTAGAGTGACTTACGAGGATATAGGTGGTATGAGGAATATTATTGAGAGGGTACGTGAGTTAATAGAACTACCTCTGAAGTACCCGGAGTTATTTAGGAGGTTAGGTATTGAACCACCTAAGGGTGTGTTACTCTACGGACCTCCAGGATGTGGTAAGACATTACTTGCTAAAGCAGTAGCTAATGAGATTGATGCTTACTTCATAGCTATTAACGGTCCTGAAATCATGAGTAAATTCTACGGTGAGAGTGAGGCTAGGTTAAGGGAGATATTTGAGGAGGCTAAGAAGCATGCACCGTCAGTGATATTCATTGATGAGATTGACGCTATAGCACCTAAGAGGGATGAAGTTGTTGGTGAGGTTGAGAGGAGGGTTGTAGCTCAGTTATTAGCTTTAATGGATGGTTTAGAGAGTAGAGGTGATGTTATAGTTATAGCAGCTACTAATAGACCACACGCTATAGACCCTGCTTTAAGACGTCCTGGTAGATTTGATAGGGAGATTGAGATCCCATTACCTGATAAGCAGGGNAGGCTTGAGATACTTCAGATACATACTAGGAGTATGCCTTTAGCTAAGGATGTAGACTTAATCAAGATTGCTGAGATTACTCACGGGTATACAGGTGCTGATTTAGCTGCATTAGCTAAGGAAGCAGCTCTTAACGCTTTAAGGAGGTACATACCTAAGATAGACCTCTCTAAGAATGAGTTACCTACAGAGTTACTGGACTCTATAGAAGTCACTATGGATGACTTCATACACGCTCTGAATGAGATAGTTCCTAGCGGTCTTAGGGAGATATATATTGAGGTACCTGAGGTTAAGTGGTCTGATATAGGTGGTTTAGATGAGGTTAAACAACAGTTAAGAGAAGTTGTTGAGTGGCCTCTAAAATACCCAGATAGTTTTAAGAGGTTAGGTATTGAACCACCTAAGGGTGTGTTACTCTACGGACCTCCAGGATGTGGTAAGACATTACTTGCTAAAGCAGTAGCTACTGAATCAGGTGCTAACTTCATAGCTGTTAAAGGCCCTGAAATCATGAGTAAGTGGGTTGGTGAGTCTGAGAGAGCTATAAGAGAGATATTTAAGAAGGCTAGGATTTACGCACCATCAGTAGTATTCCTTGATGAGATAGATTCTATAGCACCTATAAGAGGTGTTTTAGAAGATACTCACGTAACTGAGAGGGTAGTTAGTCAATTACTTACTGAGTTAGATAGTATTGAGAAGTTAAGGAATGTAGCAATTATAGCAGCTACTAATAGACCTGACTTAGTAGATCCTGCTCTTTTAAGGCCTGGTAGGTTTGATAGGGTTATATATGTACCACCACCTGATAGGAGGGCTAGGTTAGAGATCCTTAAAGTACATACTAGGAAGGTACCTCTAGCTAATGATGTAGACCTTGAGAAACTAGCTGAGTTAACTGAGGGTTACTCAGGTGCTGATNTAGAAGCTCTAGTTAGGGAGGCAGCTTTAATAGCTTTGAGAGAGAACTTAAACGCATCAGTAATTGAGTTTAGACATTTCATCACAGCATTAAACATGATTAAACCATCACTATCAGAACATATGATTAAGTTCTACAAGGAATGGTTTAACAAGATAAGACAAAGACTTCCAAAACACCATATAACACCTAATTTATAGTTCTAAGCCTACCTCACACTTACGAAGTACTGTTAATCCTGATTAAATAGTTAATGGTTATAGATAGTCAGATTTATAAATTTAGAAGTAAAGAATTACACAGTATATTATAACNGTTTAAATTTAGACCTGTTAGGTGATTAGATGGGGCAGCGTTACCCGTTATCGTTAATTGCTAGTGAGATCTTAAACTTACTGAGTATTAACGGTGATACTATGAAGGATAAAGACCTCTTCGAAGTACTTAAGAAGAAATACGATATCACATACTCAGAATTTCTGAGATACCTTATGATTTTAGAGGTTAGAGGTTTTATCACAGTATCAATGCCTAAGGAAGATGTTAGGGTTATATCTTTAGTTAAGTATAGGAGGGGTTAAGAAGAGATTAGAACTTACGATCTGAGTGTTATTAAGGGAAGTTAATTATTACTGTTTTAGGAAGTTAAGTAGGTAGTGATTTATAATAAAATATTTAATAAACTTCTTACTAATTAGTTAATGATGGTTGCATACATTAGGATATTCAGTAATGTTAGTGAGTTATTATCAGCTCTAGATGAGGATATAGCTGAGTCTAAGAAGTACTTAGGTGAGTTATTAAGAATTATAGAGGAGTTAAGAATTCGTGCTGAGAATGAGAAGACATTAATTAACTTACTAAGTAAGTTAGGTGTTAATACTGATAAGAAACGAAGTGCAGTGATTAATTTAAGGAATTTAAAAATTATTGTTAATCCTAGTGCTGAGGAGGAGTTAGCAACTCTAGAAATGCTTGCAGAACATGTTAGTCGTAAGATAAAGACTTTACAGGATATTAAGAAGGAGTTAGAATCTTTTGCAGATATTAATGTTGAGGCTAGGTTTGAGGCAGTATATATTGACGGTATACTTAAGGAAGTATATATAAAGTATTAGAATATTTCCTCACTACGTAGTAATCTCTCAGTAATCTTACTCCTTAACCGCATTAAAGCAACTATACTTAAGACTATTAAGGAGATAACAGTTATTAACGGTATATACCTCATCAATATCGTTAGAGGTAGTGGTGTAAGAACTACTTTCTCAGTAATTGATGTTGTTAAATCAATAGATGTTACATAGTCGTAGAAACCACCATACCTTACTATAAGTCTGAAAGATCCGTAGTAAAGTGATGTTACGTACTTACCATCACTTCCGGTAATACCCCTACCTGCTGTAACTCCTGTAATAGTATCTACTAGGATTACAGTAGCTCCTAATACTGGATTAGCTCTATCGTCCTCAACAACTACAGTTAATGTATAGTAATTCCTATTCATCACAACATCAACTACAGTATCATTATATAGTTTAACAATAACTTCACTTCTTGAGTATATTGGTGCGTATGGTGGTTGAGGTTTAACTACAATTAAGTATGTATCGCATGGTAGTGATGTAGTGAAGAAGTTACTAACACCTCTACCTACTAAAGTACCGTTAACCTCCACATCTAGTAAACCAATTATAGGTGCTAAGGTCACATCAGATATAGTTATGTTTAAGTTATAGTACTTCCTATTAAGTCTTAAGTCTATAACTGTGTTATTCAATACATCAACAGTAGTTAAGTACTCAAAGTATACGTTCTCAAAACCTATATCTGGTGTTAATTTAATTACGTATGTACCGTAGGGTAGTGGAACAGTAAGTGATGGTGTACCCTTACTTATTGAGTAAAGTGTGTTATTGATAGTTAATTTTAGAGGAGCTATCGGTACCCTAGATATCGGGTCGTAAAATCTAATTGTAAGTAGGTACTTAACCCTGTCTAACAGTACTGAAGTAGACTTACTACTCAGTACTTCTAAACTTAAATCACTACTTAAGTATATAGCATTGTATGGTGGTTGAGGACGTATATGGATTAAGTATTTACCGTAGGGTAATGTTATATTGAATGTACTTCCAGTACCTACTAATACTTCAGAACCGTTTACGTATACGTTGAATAACCCTATAGCTAGATTATTAGTTATTGAATCTATTAATGTGAAATTAACTATGTATGACCTCCTAGGGATTTCTATATTGAATGCTGAATCAGTCATTACGTTAATAGTTGATGAAGTACTTAGGTACTTATCACTTACTTCTGGTGGTATTAACACATTAACTAAGTATCTACCAGCCTTAAGCACTATAGTTAGGGATGCATTAACGTACTTTATTATATCCTCAACAATTACTAAGACGTTATCACTTAATAACTCCTTAGTAACACCATCAACTAAATTAATAGTTACTGTGTAGGACTTCCTAGTAAGTAGGAATTCTAAGGTTAAATCCCTATCTAGAGTAACTGTCTTATTCACTACCTCGTAGAAGTATGTGTAGTTCCTCTGAGGTCTAACCTCAACTACGTAAATCCCGTAGGGTAACTTAATACTTAATGATTCTCCTAAGAACTCACTAACTACTAACGATTTATTTACATAAATATCTAGAGGTACTCGAGGACCTCCACCAAATTCATCACCTATCAATAGATTAAGCTCATATAACGTATAGTTAAGTACTACCTTATATACTACATGAGGTACCCCTAAAGGTATGTTTATGGTTAAGTTCTTAGGGTCTAAGTGAGGTACTTGAGGATATACTTCTACTAAATATTCCCCAGGGAATACATTACTAAATACTACATTACCTAATTCATCAGTTAAGTACTCTCTCGATATATTACCGTAACTTAAGATCACCTTAGCGTTAGGTAATCCTGTATAGTTAGGTGCTAATACTGATACTGTAAGTGATGGTAGTTTAACCCTATCTAGATCTACTGGTTTAGGTCCGTAGATCTTTAGGTACGAATCCAACCCCTTAACAACTAATAACTTATTACCGCCGCCGACAACTACTGTAGAGAGGTCTGGTAGTGAGTCAGCGTATTTAGCTTCCGGGAACTTAAAGGTAAGTAATGTCTCAAGTCTGAGTAGGGGTAGTTGTAGTGGTTCTAATGATATTATCTGCAGTCCTTCTGAAGTATATAGGAGGTAGTATGGTTTATTATTTATGAACATCAACTTAAGATTTAATGGTGTACCAGGGACTACATAACCTTGCTCAAAGAGGTGACGACCTGTTAAACTATCTAAGAATTTATACACCTTAACAACACTACTACCTAACCTATCAAATACCACCACTACGTAAGTACCGTTGACATCAACATCAACTAATTTTAGAGGTCCGTCACTAAAACCTATGTAGTCGTAAAGTGTTAAACCAGTACTACTTAAATTACCTCCGTATAAGTAAGTTATATTTAAGAACTTGTTATATGGGTCATTAATAACTAATATGTAATCATCTACAGGTATGTATGGTTGAGGAGCTGTAAATCCTGAAGGTCTGAACATATGTATAGGTATGTCTGGGTATGTAGTGATGTCTAAATCCTTAACTACTGTATAGTTGATAGGTGCTAAAGTGAAGTCGAAGACCTTGATACGTAGTGGTAATCCTGTAATAGCTACTCTAGTATCTGGTCTGTATAGTAAGGTGAAGTTTAAGTATATTGTCTTAGGTCTAGTGATATCTGATAAGTTTATAACCTCTCTATACCTATTCCCGTAAATATCGTATAAGTATACGTAGGTTAAATACCCTAACGGTACGTCAACATATCCAATACCATCAACATCTAAGTTACTCCCGTATGTGAGGACTAAATTACTATCTGATACGTTGTAGAGGTATATCTCTACATATGCATTACTAGCAGGTAGTAATGTGTTGTTGAAGTAGTAAGTAGCGTTTATAATTAAAGTAGCTGTTAAGCCTGAGTAAGTTATTAATACTTTAGATGGGTCGTAGTAATAACCATCACTACCAACAACTTTAACAGGGATTAAATCATACGGTGTGATGTACTCTAACCCATAAGTTAGATTACCTACTAACGGGCCTAACTTAACTACCCTCTTCACATTAACATCATAAACGTATACATACCTCTCAGAAGGTTGTAAACGATCAACGCTTAAGGTTATTAACTTAGTAGTTGTAGGTGTTCTCAACAGGTATAACTTCCTCACAACTAACGTATCTCCTTGAACATAATGTAACATACCGTATAACCTACCACCCATCACTTTAAATACTAAAACCTCACCTAAGTCAGTCCCTACAGCTAAGTAATTCACTGGGTAACCATCAACAGCATAGGAAGTTAAAGAACCTGTTAATGGGTATGTAAAAACTATTTGAGGTCCTTTAAACGGGTCTGAAATATTAATGAACTGAACTACTGAAACACCACCTAAAGACCCTAAAACAACTACTAAGTCGTTAGATANACTGACTACGTAATCTATAGATGTATTTAATCTAAACTCATAAGCATATACAGGTAACTCACTTACTGATTGTTGAGGTAATGCATGTGCTGTATGTGGTACTAATAAAGTGATGGTCAGAAGACATATCAGAATTAATCTACTCAACACTTACTTAACACCTACCTCCTACTAGATCAACACTTATGCTTAAATAATTAGCTATCAAGAATATCTATACCCTACTACGTAATTTTTTAAGTGTTCTAGCTACAATCTATTATGGTTAGTAGGTATTGAGTTTTATTAAGAAGTTNCTGAGGAGGGATAAGGATGAGGTGGTTGAGGGTAGAGGTGTTGATGAAGTTACTGAGGAGTATAAGGACTTATCAGTAGTTCTTAGGTCTAGGAAGTATTTAAGACCTGAGTTTAGGGTTTTAGAGAGTTACCCACTTACAGAGCCTTGGGCTTATGCTGTAATTACTGAGAATATAAATACTGGTGAGATTGTTTATAATGTTGAGGAGGTAGGTCTTAACGATCAAGAACTTAAGGTTTTCAAAGATGTGATGAACTACCTGACTTGGGAGTTAGAACCACCTAAAGGTAATGTAGATATACGTGATTATTTTCAGAAGAATGCTATGAGGGTTATCAGGTTATTTCAGATAAGGTTAGGTAAGACACCTACACTCTCATGGTCTAAAATAACATACTATGTTGAGAGGGAGGTCCTCGGTTATGGTTTCTTAGACCCATTATTTAGGGATCCTAACATAGAGGATATATCATGTAACGGTCCTGGGAAGCCTATATATGTATGGCATAGGAAGTATGAGTCAATACCTACTAACTTATCATTCTCTAATGAGGAGGAGTTAAGTAGGTATATACTTAAACTAGCTCATATGGCTGGTAAGCATATATCTGTAGCTTACCCAGTACTTGACGCTATATTACCTGGTGGTCATAGAGTAGCTGCTACATTCCAGAAGGAAGTATCTACTAAGGGTTCTACATTCGCTATTAGGAAATTTAGGGAGGACCCGATAACAGTTATAGATATGATTAACTTCGGAACTATCTCACCTGAGTTAGCCGCTTACTTCTGGTTGTTAATGGATTATAAGATGGTTACGTTAATTTTAGGGGCTACAGGAGCTGGTAAGACAAGTACTTTAAATGCTTTAGCATGTCTCTTAAGACCTACTTATAAGATAGTTACTGTTGAGGATACACCAGAGCTTAGATTACCACAAGATAATTGGGTTCAACTAGTTTCTAGGCCTTCATACCTAGCTACTGGAGGTCCTGGAGAGATAGACCTCTTCCAACTAGTTAAAGTAGCTCTTAGGTATAGACCTGATGTATTAATAGTTGGTGAGGTTAGGGGTGAGGAAGCATACGTATTATTCCAAGCAATAGCTACTGGACATAGCGGTATGACTACATTACATGCTGAGAGTATTGAGGCAGCTGTTAAGAGACTAACATCACCACCTATGAACATACCTCAATCATATATACCATTAATAAATGTTGTATTAGTTATTAAGAGAGTTACTAAAGTTGATGAGTTCGGTAGGCCTAGACCTACTAGGAGGATAACTAATATATGGGAGGTTGAAGACTATGAGAAGTACTTAGAGGTCTGTCGTTGGGACCCTATAAGAGATAGATTTGAGTTAAATCTGAGTAAGTCGTTACTACTTAAGAAGATTTCTGAAGTAAGTNGTAAGTCGTTAAGTGAGTTAATAGATGATTTAAGTCTTAGGAAGTCTATACTTGAGTGGTTAGCAATTAATAAGATTAGNTCTTATAAGGAGGTAGCTAAGTACGTATATAAGTACTACTTAAGTCCTAAGGAAGTATTAAGTAGTATTAAGGTTATGAGGTAATGGTTGAGAAACCATCACTAACTGTATATATAGATGCTATAGCTTTAACATTATTTGAACGTCTAGGTAGGTCTCTAGCTAAGGTGTTTGAGTTAGATAAGCATATCAGGTCTGCAGGTATGTACATACACCCAATTACGTATGCTTGTAGAGTACTGCTCTACACATTAATATCTTCAATAGCTTCAATATCTACATTAATATTAATAATTACAATGACTAATCAACCACTGACTAATAAGATAGTGTGTATAGTTGGTTTCACTTTAATACCGATTACAGTATTCTCACTAGGTATTACATACCCTTCAATAACTACATCACTTAGGAAATTATTTGTAGATTCTGAATTACCGTTTCTGATGGTGTACTTAGCTACTATGGCTAAAGGTGGTGTAAGTGTTGATATAGCTATAACTAGGGTTTCTGAGTTGAGAGTGTTTAAGTATGTTAGAGCTGAGGCTAGTAGGATAATCAGACAGATTAAGATATTTGGTGATGACCCCCTCACAGCTATTGAGAAAGTTGCTCATGAACACCCAAGTAATAAGTTTAGGGATGTTATGTTAGGTTATGTAGCTACCTTAAGAGCTGGTGGTGATGTTATCCACTACCTAGAGACTAGAGTTAGGGAGGTCTTAAGTAGTAGGATTGCTGAAGTTAAGGCTATGGTTGATAGATTAGCTATATTCTTAGAACTCTATATAATGTTAGGTGTTATAGTCTCATTAACAATATTCACATTCTTTGCTGTGAGTGGTGCTCTAACAGTTGTTGGTGGTCCTAGGTTAAGAGGTGTTGGTATAGACCCTACAATACCTATGATATATAACTTAGTAGTCCTACCAGTATTAGGTATAGTTACGTTATTATTAATACATCTATCACATCCAAGAACTTCATTACCTCATAGAATGCCTTATATAATGATGTTACTTACATTACCTATAGCTGTATTATCATCTCTAGCTACTTTAATACTTACTGATTCTTGGCGTGTGATTGAGGGTATATTAANGCNTNANGATGTAAAGTCAGTACTNATATCAGTAACTATAGGTTTNGNAGTATTATCATTACCTCCTTGGATCACGTACTCTATGGAGAGGAGGGGTACTAAAGGACTTACTAGGTACTTAGCTGATTTCCTAAGAGATTTAAGTGAGGTTAGGAAGTCTGGGTTAAGCCCTGAGAAATGTTTTATAGTGCTTTCAGAGAGGTCCTACGGTAATCTAACAGTAATTGTTAGGAAGGCAGCCTCAGCATTAGCTATAGGGTTAAGCTTGGATAAGGCATTAGCTAGAACTGTTAGTAGAGTTAAGGATTGGTTCTTAACAGTGATATTTAGGTTTTTAGTAGATTCAGTATTAGTTGGTGGTGGGTCACCTGAAGTTATAGATTCTTTAGCAAACTTTACTCAAGGACTTGCTGAGTCTGAGGAGGAGTTAAGGAGGAGGTTGAGAGCTTATATAATACTCCCATACTTCGGGGCTTGTATGATAGCAGCATCACCTGTGATAATTGTATGGCAGTTAATTAGTTCCTCACCAACACCTCCAAAACCTGAGGCAGTAGCATCACTTATACTAACACTGTCTTTAGGAGCTATTATAAATTCATATATGATGGGGTTAATAGCTGGTAAAGTAAGTAGTTTAACAGTAGCTGCAGGGTTTAAACATGCAGTTATAATGACTCTAATAACTACGTTAACAATAATAACAACTTTAACAATACTTAAGATACTTTAGGATTTAAGGGTTAGTCCTTAAGGTATGAGTATGGAGTATATAACTATTACTGAGGGGAAGGCTAAGTTATTAGTACCTAACCCAGACTTNTTTCGTAGACCTGACGGTGTTTACGAACCTTCATGGGCACCAGTCTTCTACAACCCTAAAGCAGTAGTTAATAGGGATTTATCTGTATGTATGTTAGCATCAGCTATTACATACCTTAAGTTAAACTCATTACATATAGCTGATGTACTAGCAGGTGTTGGTGTTAGAGGTATTCGGTACGTACTTGAAGTACCTGCTGTTAACTACGTAATCTTAAATGATAAGAATCCAGAAGCTGTTAAGTTGATAGTTAAGAATGTAGAGTTGAATGCCTTAGGAGGTAGTACTAAGGTATTCTGTAGTGATGCTAACCTCNTACTCTATAAGCTTAAGGATGAGGGTGTAAGGTTACACTACATTGATATAGATCCTTACGGGAGTCCAACACCTTTCCTTAGGAGTGCTTTATTATGTGTAGTAAGGGGTGGGTTACTAGGTATAACAGCTACTGATATCGCACCACTCTCAGGTATTAAATACCTTGCTGGGTCTAGAAAATACGATACTAAGTTAGTGAGGACTGATTTCCCCTACGAAGTAGGTTTAAGGACTTTATTAGGGTATATCGCTAGAAGAGCTGCTGAATTAGATAGGTATGTAGAACCACTCATGAGCGTCTTCCACAATTACTACTATAGAGTACTTATACGTGTTGGGAGGAGTGTTAAGAAGACTCAGGAAATGCTCTTAAGTAGTATAGGCTACATAACATACTGTAGGAATTGCTTATCAAGAAACTATGTTAATGATTTAAACTCAATAAGTATTACATGCCCTAAGTGTGGTAGTAGAAATGATGTGTTAGGGCCTCTATGGATAGGTAGTATTAAAAGTGATGACTTCATAAATAACTTAGTAAATACTATCAACACCCAGTATAACTACTTAAGTAGTTTCCAAATAATTAATAAGTTAGTAACGATTGTTAAGGAGGAATTAAACATACCATACTATTACGATATCACAGAATTAGCTAGTAAGTTAAGAGTGAGTATGCCTAGGACGGGAGACGTCATTAACTGTTTAGTAAGTAGAGGGTTTAAAGCTAGTAGGACTCATTATAGATCAACAGGAGTTAAAACTGATGCTGATTATGAGGTAGTTAAGGAATGTATTAGAAGTTGTAGTCACTAAGTTATTAACTCCTTTATAATCTGTTAAGAATACTTACTCTTCTCAAGTAAGTACATAGTTAACTTATTACATATTAATGGGTTGAAGTAACTCCCTAAACTACACTTATCTAGGTCTTTACATAGGAAGCATGGGATAGTCATCACAGGATTTAACTTAATTAATAATTTAATACTATTAGGCTGTCTAGATAGGTAGACTAGTTTGTAGGTCTTCCTACCCTTATAAACTACTGGAACCCTAGTAACTAAACCTGACTTAACTAACTTCATCACAATCCTACTACCCTCCCTACTATCTATGTTTAACTGCCCCCATAACTCGCTTTGAACTACTCCTTCCTCACCACTACTCTTAATGATCTCTAACACCTTATCCTCAAGTCCTCCCTTAACCATCAGCTTATTCCTCATCCTCAATAATATTCATAGTCTACAGAGGTAATATATTTATTAGTGGAACTCTAAGCTAATTTAATTATCGATAAAGTCTTAAGTCTTACTACTCGTTAAGTTCTGTAGTAATTTATCTGATATTATGTTAGGTAGGATATCCCTATTACCTATATTAACTTCGTATTTAATAGCTGACTTAACTAACTCTAATATGTTCTTATCCTCTAACCTCCAATGCGTAACTGCTAATACATTTCTAGAATTCCTTAAAGTGTCGATTATAGCATCTCTAAGCTCCTTAACTCTTAACTCCATAGGCCCGATCTCATCAATACATACGATATCCGCATTAGCTGTAGCGTCCATAAGTGCTTTCACACCAACTGATACTACATCTCTTACCTCAATACAGTACTTACTAACTCTTAATTCAGGTCTACAGTTAATGGATTGTCTAGCTAACCAGCCCTCCTCACCACTCATTAAGTTAACTATCTTAAACCCTACCCTAACATTACTAACCCTAACTTCAGGACATACAATCCCACCAACAACAAATCCGTACTTCCTAACCTTTTCTACAACCTTAGTAAATACTGTAGTCTTCCCAATACCAGGCCTACCAGTTATTACTATAATCAATTAACCACCTAAAGTAGTAGAACTATTACCTACTCTCNAACACTGATATCCTGTTCAAGTCTAACTTATGCACTGAAAGCTCATCAAGTATTACATCTCTTAAACTTCGATCTATTACTGCCTTAATATCTGAGGGTATTACCCGTACTAACTTCTCAGTCTCTAATATCTTCTTAACTAAGTCCTTCACTGANAACTTACCTAAATCACCACCGACTACGAAGCTAATCTCATAACTATCTTTAGAAACTACTACGTAATCAGGTGCTGACCTATTAATCTTATAAATCAGTACCTCATCATCATCAACTCCTAATATATCAAGTAACTTCCTCTCATATCTAACACTACCTTCAGGGATGACCCTAGTAAATGATGTCTTAAGACTTTCTATAGTAACAGGTTCTATGATATCCTCACCTAATAACTCAATAAGTCTTTCAGCAACCTCTAAACTAACATTACTATCACTTCTTAAGTAATCAAATACAGCCCTCCGTGAAACACCTGCGTAGGAAGCTAGGTCACCTAAGCTTAACCCCATATCCTCCTTAATCTTCTCTAACTTCTTCGAGTTAATCCTTACGAAGAAGTTATTCTTCTTATGAATTATGAATACATCTGATGAACGTCTAAGTATGTTGTTTAAGGTTTTATCACTAATTAAGTAGATGTTATCTCTCTCACATACAACATTATCGTAGATTACATCATCACTTAATACTAGTGGTACTGCATCAATTGCTGATGCAGCATTTATTAAGTCGTTAATCTCATCCTTATGTAAATTCTTAATACTTAACCTAATCCTTAGTAAGAGTTTATCCTTATCCTTAACAGCTACTACATCTATAGACCTCTCACGATAACTACTTGGGTAGTTTATTATCTCGTAACAGTAGTAGTTCTTTCCTAATATATTCTTAACTCTCTCTAACAACAACCTTATCTCACGTTTCCTAAAATCTGAAGACTGACTTTGTTGTTTGTGATGTACTACCATCTACAGGCTCTCAATAATTAATTAACTTTAAAGGATTTAAATTTAACCTTATCTAATGTACTTAGCATAGACCATAGCATGATCCTTATCAAAAGGATCTAAGTGGATTACATCAATTACTTCAAACCCTCCCCTCTTTAAAGTCTCAATCTCACGTCTGTAGATTTCATCAGGTTCTTTAGTAACGTCTATACTTCTAGCCTTAATTGCTAGGTAGAGGTAACCACCACTCTTAAGGAAGTATTTAGCGTTAAGTACTACTAAACTTGCTTGTTCTGGTTGAGCAACATCACAGTAGATACCGTCAACAGTTTCAACTAAGTACCTATACCTCTGAGGGAATCTAGCATCTGCTAATATAGGTATTAAGTTAACCCTCTCCTCAGCAACACTTATTAACTCCCTCATCACCCTAGGTGCGAATTCAACAGCATATACCCTACCCTCTAAACCCACTATATCAGATACGTGACTAGCTGTTGTACCACTACCAGCACCTAAGTATAACACCTTATTACCTCTACATACACCCAACTCTCTAATACCTTTGAGTAAGGCTGCTGCTAACTTACTCCTATACGCATTCCACTCCCTATACTCTACATCACCGAACTTAAATAACCACTCATCATAAACTCTCCTACCAGGGACTAAGTTCTTAGTTGCTAATCTCGTTGACCCATCATCTAATTCAACTACATATACATCCTTATATGGTGAGTACTCATAGACTCTAACTGCTTCAGCCATAACACCACCTAGTTAGTATTAACTTAAAAGATATATAAGCTTAGAGAGTATGTCCTTAGAACTACAGATTATGAATTCCTAGTTAAGTTAGGGTTAGAGTGGTGATGTAATCCTCCTACCTTCCTCCTCATCATAACTTCTTAATTCCATAAACGGTAATACCCTACCTTCCTTAATGAGTTTCTCAGCCATCTCCTTAACACTTAATGTATGTCTTATATCGAGCTCTATAAGTTCGTTAAGTATTTTATAAGTTGTTGACCACACATCAATTAACATATCCTTAGTTACGTAGTTTAAGATGAAGGGATCGTTTAACCATTGGTCAAAAGCTTTTAAAGTCCTTATCATGTGCTGAAATGCTTGTCTAGTTACTAAAACTAGTGTTAACCTATCTGATGTACCTACAATCTCATTTATCTGATTAAACATCTCCGCAGCTTTCTTCTGCATATCTACCCACTCACTTAACGTACTTAACGATGCAAGTACTCTCGATATTCTTGATGCCATACTACCACATCAAGTATGTACTGTATCAAACCTTAAAAGATTATGTTAAAAACATAATTTACCTTATGTAGTAATAACTCTGACGATAAGTTTAGTATTTATGAGTACTTAATTACATAATTTCCTATACTTCATTAAGTATGCTTAAATATGTTTCTATGGCTGCTTTAACTAGATGATCAGTATTGGTGTGAGGGCTTAGAATAACTCATTAAGTATTCACAGAACTTAACTGATGGATGTTATGAGGTTTCCCTCCCTCAAGAACCTCCTTAGGTATTTTATCGGAGTACTTCTTTAGGAATTCTATATCTTCTGACCCCCTACGTAGGTCGTCTGGAAGCATCCTAGGAATTTCATCTATTATAGGATACCATCTTAAGCACTTACTACATATTAATATACCTTCAACAACTTCTACTCTTAAACATTCATCACATGGTGTTTCCTTAATATCTTTTACATAGTTTTGTTTAAAACCACAGTATAAGTCACAGAAAGGTTTTTCTACAAGTACATTCCTTTGGTATGTCTTACTGTTAAATACTATGAGTTTTAAAGGGAAGTTCTTACATATAGGGCAAGCTATTATGTTTATTAGTGAGTACTTCATTTCATACCTACCTCATTAGCTAGTGTTAGTATGTTATTTAATACTTTATTAGCTAATACCTCATCTCTAGCCTCAACATATATACGTATGAGTGGTTCAGTACCACTAGGTCTTACTAAGAACCAGTAATCACTAGCTATGAATTTAACACCGTCTACATCTATTACCCTCCCACCGCTGAAGACTTCTAAGAGTCTCATCTTTAACTTCTCAAAAACTACGTCTCTATCCCTCGGATCTACACCTACTTTAGTCTTAACGACATACATCTTAGGTAGCTTATCATATAGTTGATGAAGTGTTAAACCACTATAAGCTATATACTCAAGCATTAAGGCTGTAGCCATAGCACCATCCCTAACGTATTGATGGATACCGTACATGAAACCTCCATTCTCTTCAAAACCTAATAACGAACCCTCACGCATCATAGTCCTAGCTATGTTTATACTCCCAACTCTAGTCCAGATAACCTCAACTCCATACCTACTTAAAACCTCCTCAACAACAGTACTTGATGAAACAGCTGTAACAACCTTCTTAGGAATCCCTAACTTCTTATTATTTAGTATGTGATCACATAACATGAGGGCAGACCTATCACCTTGTAGTACCCTCCCGATACAATCTACGAAGATCGCTCTATCAGCATCACCATCATGTGCTACACCTAAATCAGCACCTACAGACCTCACAACACTTACTAAATCCACTAAATTCTCAGGTGTTGGTTCTGGGTTACGGTACGGTATATGAGATATATCACAATTTAATGTTAATACCTTAACACCTAACCCTCTAAGTACGTGTGGGGTTGTTAGAGAACCTACATTATTAGCACAATCAATAACAACTTTCAAACCCTTCTTACTTATGACTTCACGATCAACTTTTTCTAGAACTTTACTTACGTAGTAATCATTAACGTCATCAACTACCTTAACATCATATCCTAACGCTGTCCATGTAATCCTCCTAAAAGTTAACTCATAATATATCTCCTCAATAGATTCCTCAACATCTCTCGGAGCTTCAATACCATCACTCATCACAACCTTCAACCCACTATACTCTGGAGGGTTATGACTTGCTGTCACCATAACACCTACATCAAACCCCTTATCCCTTACATATAGCTGTAATGCTGGTGTAGGTGTTAGTCCTGCGTAGAATACCTTCATACCAGTTGATAGGAGTCCTGAAACTACAGCTTTTACTAGAAATGAGTTACCAGCCCTACTATCACATCCAACTAATACCTTATCAGAGGGTTTAAAGTATGACCCTATAGCTAGTCCAAGTCTTAAAGCATTCTCAGGAGTTAACCACTCATTAACAATACCTCTAACACCATCAGTCCCGAAAAGTCTCTGTCTAATCTCAAACCACCTAAACTATACTTACTTCTAAGTGTTTATAGTTTTAATAATACTTGAGAACGATATAATTTAAATTAGTCTCCTCAGTAAAATCTTGAGGGGTAGAACCTATTGCTAACGATTACGTTAAGTACTTAAATGAAGTAGCTGTTAAGTGGCAACGTATTTGGAGTGAGTACAGAGTATATGAGTCAGACCCTAACAACAAGATGAAGTTCTTTATAACTGCAGCGTTCATGTATCCTAACTCACCAGCTCATATAGGTCATGCTAGAGTTTACTTAATAGCTGATGTACTCTCTAGGTTTATGAGGATGTTAGGGTATAACTCATTATACCCTATGGCTTTCCACTACACAGGTACTCCAATACTAGCTATGTCTGAGGCTATTGCTAAGGGTGATCCAGTACTGATTAAGGAGTTGATTGAGCTTTATAAGTTATCACAGGAGGAAGTTGAACTACTTAAAAATCCGTTAGAATTAGCTAGGTACTTCCATAAGAGGTCTAAAGACGCTATGATCAGGTATGGGTTAGGTATTGACTGGCGTAGGGAGTTCACAACTATAGACCCTGAATTTAAATCCTTCATTAGGTGGCAGTTTGAGAAGTTAAGGGAGAAGGGGTTAATTGAGAGGGGTTCTCACCCAGTAGGTTGGTGTCCTAATCATCAAATGCCTGTAGGTATGCACGATACTAAAGATGATGTTGAACCTGAGATAGATGAGGTTACTGTAGTAAGCTTTATAGATAGTGATGGTGGGAGGTACCTCTACCCAGTAGCTACTTTAAGACCTGAGACAGTATTAGGTGTAACTAACTTATGGGTTAGACCTGATGTTGAGTACTGTATATGTAATGTACGTCAAGGTAGTAGTGAGTACCTCATGGTATTATCTTGTGATGCAGCTATTAAGTTAGGATATCAGTTGAAGATAACTGTGTTAGATAGGGTTATGGGTTCTAACCTCGTAGGTAAGTACGTAGTTAATCCATTAACTGGTAGTAAGGTTATTATATTAGGTGCTGAATTCGTAGATCCTAAATTCGGTACTGGGTTGGTTATGAGTGTACCTGCACATGCACCCTACGATTACGTAGCATTACTAGAGTATTCGAGGGTTAGTGGTGATATGTCAATTAAACCTATACCTCTAATTAGAGTTCAAGGATATTCTGAAGTACCTGCTAAGGATGTGGTTGAGAGGTTAGGTGTGAAGTCCCAGAAAGATACTGACCTCCTAGATAAAGCTACTAAGGAGGTATACTTAAACGAATTTAATAATGGGTTTATGAGGGATGACCTCCATAGATTAGTAGTTAATGAGGTAATTCCAGGGAGTAAGGAGTTTGTTAGTTCTGAGGTATGTAGTACTTCAGTACCTAGAGCTAGGGAGGTAATCACTAATTTCTTAATATCTCACGGGGTATGCGTTAAGGATTTATGAGATAATGAATAGACCTGTATACTGTAGGTGTGGGGCTGAAGTAGTTGTTAAGCTTTTTGAGAATCAATGGTTTATAAACTACGGTGATCTTAATTGGAAGAAGTTAGCTTTTNAGGCATTAAGTAATATGGTGTTAGTACCTGAGGAATCACGTAAACAGTATGAAGCAACTATAAACTGGCTTCAGAGGAAGGCATGTGCTAGGAGTAGGGGGTTAGGTACTGAACTTCCTTGGGAGAGTGGTTGGATTATTGAGAGTTTAAGTGATTCAACGATTTATATGGCTTTCTACACAGTAATTCATAAGATAAGGAAGTACTCTATACCGTCTAACGCGTTGACGGAGGAGTTCTGGGACTACGTATTCTTAGGGTTAGGAGACCCTGATAGACTGAGTAGAGAATTAGGTATTCCTAATGAGGTCTTAAGCGATTTAAGGAGGGAGTTTACGTATTGGTACCCATTAGATGTTAGATGTAGTGGTAAGGACTTAATACCTAATCATCTAACATTCTTCATATTTAACCACGTAGCTATATTCCCTAAGGAATTCTGGCCTAAAGCTATAGTTACTAACGGTTGGGTATTGAGGGAGGGGGAGAAGATGAGTAAATCTAAAAGGAATGTACTGACTTTAGAGGATGCATTACAGATGTACTCCCCTGACGNTCTTAGAGCCTCATTAATGTTATCTGCAGAGGTTGAACAAGATTTAGACTTTAGGGAGANTTTTACGTTANCAGTTATTGAGCANTTGAAGACTTTAGAGTCATTAATTATTAAACTGGTTAACTCTAACAAACGTAGTGAGTATTCAATAGCTGATAAGTGGTTATTAAGTAGACTTCAAAGACATGTAAGAGATGTTTCTGAAGACTTAAAGAATGTTAGGCTTAGGTCTGCAGCTGTGAGACTCTTCTATATAATGTATCAAGACTTAATAGATTACTTAAGCTTAACTGATGGTGTACCGTCTAACGTGGTTTTAGAGTATATAGAGTCTTGGGTTAAGATGTTATCACCGTATGTACCACATATAGCTGAGGAGTTATGGCATCGTATGGGTAGGGATACACTCATAGTTTGTGAGGGATGGCCTAAGTATAGGGAGGAGTTAGTAGATCCTGAAGCTGAACTAGCTATAGAGTTCTTGAAGACGTTTATCAATGACGTAAGAGAGGTTATGAAGCTTACAAAGGGTAGGAATAAGCTGTATGTTTACGTATCTAATAAGGATGATTATAAGGACTTAATCACTGTGGTAGAGTATGTTAGTATGGATAGGAAATTAAGTGATATTATAAAGGCATTAACTGCTGGTCTGAGTCCTAGTGAGGTTAGTAGGAGGGTGGAGAGGGTAAGAAGGTTATATGAGTTAGTACTATCTCTAAGACCTGATGTGAGGGACTTGATAATAGCTAGTAGAGGTATAGATGAGGGGTACGTAATTAAAACATTCGTTAATTACGTAAGGTCTAGCTTAGGTATTAATGATGTTGAAGTTTACTACGCTGACGATCCTGAAGCTCCAGACTTAGGCGGTAAGAAGAAAACTACATTACCTTATAAACCTGGGATTTACTTAACTTAAAATTAGCTTACATAATCTTCATTAAAGATTAAAAACTTATAAACCTATCTTCTACTTCATATCTGAAACATCTAATAAGAAGAGGGAGTAGAGGGTCTACATATGGCTCAGTCAGGTCCGATCTCAAGTAACGTAGTATTAGTTGGTAAGAAACCGGTAATGAACTACGTACTAGCAACTCTAACATTACTAAACCAAGGTGTTGATGAGGTAGTGATTAAGGCTAGAGGAAGAGCTATAAGTAAGGCTGTCGATACTGTTGAAATAGTTAGAAGTAGGTTCCTACCGGACAGAGTACTCGTTAAGGACATTAAAGTAGGTAGTCAAGTAGTAACAGCTCAGAACGGAAGACAAACAAGAGTATCAACGATAGAGATAGTAATAACTGCTAAGAAGTAGTAAGTACAGCATCACTNAAATACAAGATATAAATAACTTAAAATAACAATACATCATAAATTTTTTAATGCTGTATTAAATAATCACTACTAAATCAATACCTAAAATCTTAACGCGTAGTAAATTAAGTTATATTAACTCCTAACAACGCAAGAGTTTTGGTAGTAGGTATGGGGAGGCTTATACGTAGGGTTAATGAGTTGAGAAGACCCCTACTTCAGGTTGCATTAGATTTTATAAGTATTAACGATGCTCTAAGAATTATTAAGAAGCTTAGGGGTTTAGATGTTGATATATATGAGGTAGGTACACCGTTAATTAAGTCTGAAGGTGTTAGAGCTGTAAGTATAGTGAGGGAGTTAGTTGATGAGGCTGTAGTGTTAGCTGATATGAAGACCGCTGATGTAGGTGCTTTAGAGGTGAGGTTAGCTGCTGAGAACGGTGCTGATGCTGTTTCAGTATTAGCTAGTGCTGATGATGAAGTGATAATATCAGCTTTGAATGAGGGGAAGTCCTTAGATGTAGATGTAGTAGTTGATACTATAGGTAAGGTAGATGTAGTTAAGGGTGTTAGTAATTTAGTAGGGTTAGGCGTTCAGGTAGTGAATGTTCATTTAGCTATTGATGTACAATTACGTAGTGGGAGGACTGTAAATGATATCTTAGATATTATTAAGTACTTGAGGAGTATGTATAGAGATATCATAATATCAGCTTCAGGCGGTGTAAAACCTCACCATGTTAGAGACTTAGTACGTGGTGGTGTTAATATTGTTGTTATGGGTTCTGCTATAACTAAAGCTTCAGACCCAGCTAAGGTCGTTAAGGAAGTACTTAAAGACCTAAGCAATTTATAACCTATTATTAATCTATAGATTAATTTATAGGGAGTTCTGAGAGTTGAGGTCATTGCGTGGGTTTTTCATCAAGGCCTCAGCGCTTATCAACCTAAATCATCCCATCAATTAATCTTTAATATTACGTAGTATAAATAAATTACATTAGAAGGTGGTTGAACATACTACATAGTGGGAGGAGATACCGTAGTTTGAGGCTTAGGTTAGATGCTGTAGAGGTGTTAGCTGCGTTTAAGGATATATACTCGTATGAGGGCCTCTCAAGTATATTAGGTATACATCCCTCAATCCTCTGTAGATACTATCAAGGTGATACTGTACCTAGTAATGTCTACACTAAGAGGATTTTAGATACACTCCTTAGTAAGGATTTTATTAAGGAGTTCATATATAAATCCTTAAGTAAGTATAACTGGAGTTATAGTAGGGTACTCTCTGATCCTAAAGTACTTAACCTACTCAGTCTATATATCTCTAATAGGATTTTAAGTAGTTTAGCTGGTAGTGGCTTGAAATCCCTTATCACATTCCCTGGTATTTCATCATTTATATCCTCACTTACAGCTACTAGGTTAGACTTACCTGTAATAGTACTCTACGACACATCATCAAAGACCTCAATAGATACTACAATAGATTTCTACGACTTAGGAATTCTACGTAAAGGGGATTACATAGCTGTAATCGTGGATGTGTTGACTTCAGAGAGACTTAATATATTATCAAACTTCTTACGAGATCATGAATTAGTACTGAAGATATTAATGTGTATTATATTAGCTGATAAAGACTTAGAAAAAGTTATTAGTAGTATGACTTTATTTGAGTATTTAATACCTTAAAACTACTTCACTTACTCACAGTATATGATTTTCATAGTAGTTTTAATTTACCAGCGTATAACGCTTCATCACCGAGCCAGTACTCTATCCTGAGAAGTTCGTTATATTTAGATGTCCTCTCACCTCTAGCTGGTGCTCCAGTTTTTATGAATCCTACCCCATACGCTACTGCTATATGAGCTATTACATTATCTTCAGTATCCCCACTTCTATGACTTATTATAGCTTTCCTCCCAGAGTTTAGGAGGTACTCAACACACACCTCACTCTCAGATATAGTACCGACTTGATTTACCTTAATTATAGAACCGTCTATAGAGTCTGTAGAGACTGCTTTCTTAATTCTATCAATGTTAGTTACTGTTAAGTCATCACCGATTATTAGTACTTGACCTTTAACATAACTTCGTAATTTTGTGAATTCCTGGAAAGCTTCTTCGTTGAACGGGTCTTCAATAATCTTTATCGGGTATTGACTTACTAATTCTCTATAATATTCTAGGAGGTCTTCACTACTTAACTCCCTCCCATCAACTCTATACACGTTCTTACCCTCATCATAGAATTGAGATGCTGCAGTATCTAAAGCTAAGTATACATCAGTACCTTCAGAGTAGCCAGTCCTCCTTATAGAGTTAACTAATGCATCTAGAGCCTCCTTAACAAACCTCATGGGTGGTGCGTACCCACCTTCATCACCAACATTAACTGCTGAAGGCCCATACTTCTCCTTCAGGTACTTCCGAAGTTCTTTATAGATCTCAACAGCCATCCTCAACGCTTCTGAAAACTTATCAGCACCTACAGGTACTATCATGAACTCCTGAAACGTTAATTCATTCCCGGCATGAGCACCACCGTTAATTAAATTCATTAACGGTATAGGGAGGAGTCTAGCTTTAAACCCTCCTAAGAATTGGAATAGGGGGACTCCTAAAGTATCAGCAGCTGCTTTAATATTAGCTAATGATACAGCAGTTAATGCATTAGCTCCTAACCTAGACTTATTAGGGGTTCCATCAAGTTCTAATAACCTCTTATCAACAACTCTATACATGTTTGATTCTAAACCCTTTATAGCTGGTGCTATAAACTTATTGATGTTCTCAATAGCTCTTGAAACACCTCTACCACCCCAACTCCTCCCACCATCTCTTAACTCAACAGCTTCATACCTCCCTCTAGAAGCTCCTGCAGGTGTTGCAGCCCTACCAACCCCACCACCATCAGTTACAACTACAACCTCAACTGTAGGGTCTCCTCTAGAGTCGATAATCTGTAAAGCGTATACGTCAGCTATAGTGAAAGCTGACATACTAACACCACAGGTAAGAATTATAGTAAATTTTAAATTTATAATAGCTTAAGATTTTCCATCTAAGTTAAATACCCCTAAGACCTTAATTATATATGATGATGTTAACGATGGGCGGACTGAGTACTGATGATTCACTGCAGCACTGATGTGGACATCAAGTATAAGTATGTTGTTTACGTACAGGATTATTAGAACTATACGAGTGTTTTAAGTACTTACCTCTTAGACTTCCTGGGTTTCTCCTTAGTCTTCTCCTCAGATTCCTCAATCGGTATTATCTTAACACCTACTCCTAATAACCTCCTGATAACACTATCTAGGAATCTTATGTAGGAACCTCTCTGTCCTATGAATGGTCCGAGGAAATCACTTGGCATCTTAACAACTAGGTATGTACCGACGAAATCTACATCCTTAACTCTCTTCCAGATCCATGAGATAGGATGTAATGCTCTTATGAGTTGGGTGAAGTCTAAAGTTAATTCTACAGCTCTTATCTTCTTATTAAGGTCTTTCTCCATAGTATTTATCCTCTCACCACCCTTACCTACCAACCTACCTAGATGTCCTTGTTTAGTGATTACTAGTAAGTTAGGTATGTGTTCTGACGGTAATTCATACTTTTTAACATCTTCATCTAGGTCTACTATTGTAACTATATCTGCGTCTGGTGCGTGAGCTCTTACAACTTCTAATGATTTAAGTTCGTTCTCACTTAAGCTACGGCTCCTCATTAAATACTCTAAAACTAATTTAATACCTCTCTTAGCTCCAACCCTAACTATGTCTTTAATACCTAGATCGACTACCTTAGCCTTACTCTCACCTACTAAGACATCTCTAAGGAGTGAGGAGGTATTTGATATCTCCTTACTCCTTAATGTCTGGAATATAGGGTCTGCTGCTATAATTAACCTACTATTCCTTCCAACCCTTAGGAGGAGTTCAATTAATGATTCGACTTTAATTGATTGTGCATCATCTATAAATATTAACGACTCGTCGAAAGTCCTACCTTTTAGGTAGTGTGTATCTACGAATATTAGTTTACCTTCATCTATGTATTTAGCTATGGTATCCCAAGTAGTGAACGGGCCTAACACATCAGTTATGTAGGACTTAATTAACTCTATATATTGAGGTCCTGCCTTAGCTATAGTTAACTCCTCACCAGTAGTTACGTCAATCATAGGTTTAACAACAACTAACTTCTTATACTTACCATCGTTAATAGCATCTATACCGTATGCTAGGCTTAGGAGTGACTTACCACTACCTGTAGGTCCGAAAATACCTACTATCTCATACTCACTATTATTAAGTGTATTAAGTAGTTCTTCCTGACCAGGTGTTAACGGCTTTATAGCTTCCAGTAGCCTCATACTAATCACCTTACTCCATCACAATCAAATATTTTGAACGTTAATTAAAAGTTTTATAAGTTGTAGAGTATTTAAACCTTAATACCATAGTATTACGGTGGTTGTATCATGAGTGAGAAGAAGTTAACTACTGTATCAGTTATTAAAGCTGATATAGGGTCTTTAGCAGGTCATCACGTAGTACATCCGGATACCTTAGCTGCTGCTACTAAGGTATTAGCTGAGGCTAAGATTAAGGGTGTGATAGTTGATTTCTACGTAACTAATGCAGGTGATGATTTAGAGTTGATAATGACTCATCATAAGGGTGTTGATTCACCAGAGATTCATGGGTTAGCTTGGGAAGCTTTTAAAGAAGCTGCTAGAGTTGCTAGGGAGTTAGGTCTTTATGCTGCTGGTCAAGACCTACTTAGTGATGCGTTCTCAGGTAATGTTAGGGGGTTAGGACCTGGAGTTGCTGAGATGGAGTTTGTTGAGAGGCCTTCAGAACCTATAGTTATATTCATGGCTGATAAGACTGAACCCGGTGCCTTCAACTTACCGATGTTTAAGATATTTGCAGATCCTTTCAATACTGCAGGTCTCATAATAGATCCTAAACTTCATGACGGGTTTAAGTTTGAGGTCTTTGACGTTTTTGAAGGTAGGAGTGTAGTGCTTTCCGCACCTGAGGAAATGTATGATTTACTAGCTATTATAGGTACTACAGGTAGGTATATAGTTAGGAGGGTTTATAGGAAGAGAGATAATGAGATAGCTGCTGTAGTTAGTGTTGAACGTCTAAATCTTATGGCTGGTAGGTATGTAGGTAAGGACGACCCAGTAGCTATAGTTCGTGCACAAGCAGGTTTCCCAGCAGTTGGTGAGGTCTTAGAACCATTCTCAACACCTCACTTAGTTGCTGGGTGGATGAGAGGTTCTCACTACGGACCTCTAATGCCTGTACCTATGAGGTATGCGAAGTGTACTAGGTTTGACGGACCTCCTAGAGTTGTAGCTCTAGGATTTCAAGTAAAGAACTGTAAGTTAGTAGGTCCTGCAGACTTATTCGATGATCCTGCGTTTGAGGGTAGTAGGAGGTTAGCTGAAGCAGTAGCTGATTATATTAGGAGGATGGGGCCATTCATGCCTCATAGATTAGGTCCTGAAGAGATGGAGTATACTACATTACCTGAAATTCTTGAGAGGCTTAAGGATAGGTTCGTAAGTGTTGTAGGGGAGCCTAAAGCTAAGAAGCCTAAAGTTGAAAGTGAACTCTTAAGTACTCATAAGTCAGGGTCTGAGTAAATCTCAAAACTATTTTTAACTATTTTTAAATTATTTTTGGTGTCTTTATGATTAAGACACCGGTAATAGTAATTAACTATAAAGTCTATAGTACTTCCTTCAGTACTTCAGCATTATCTATAGCTAAGGCTGCTGAGGAAGTAAGTATTAATACTGGGGTTAACATAATAGTAGCACCACCAGCTACAGAGATAAGGACTTTAGCTAGTAACGTCAGTATACCAGTATATGCACAACATGTAGACCCTGTTGATTTAGGTGCTTACACAGGGCATATACCGCCTGAAGCAGTTAAGGAGGCAGGGGCTAAGGGGTTCATAATAAATCATAGTGAGAGACGTATTAGAGTTGATGAGATAGCTAAACTAGTTATTAAGGCTAGGGACTTAAGACTTAANACNTTAGTATGTGCAGATACTCCTGAAGTAGCTACTGCATTAGCTGTGTTAAACCCTGATATGATTGCGATAGAACCGCCAGAACTTATAGGTACTGGTATAGCTGTATCGAAGGCTAAACCAGAGATAATATTAAATACAGTATCACGTATACGGTCTATCAATAATAACGTCATAATATTAACAGGTGCTGGTATCTCAACACCTGAAGATGTTGTTAAAGCATTAGAACTTGGTACTTTAGGAGTATTAGTATCATCAGCTATTATGAAAGCTAAAGACCCTAAGAAAGTAATTAATGATATGGCTGAAGCAGCGATAGGTAGGAAATAGGTATTAACTTATGGACTCCTTAGGTAGGAGAGACCCCTCAAGGATACTACATAGTAGTAATCCCTAAAACAAACACTAAAGTTTTAGAAGAATTAAAAGACAGAGTAGAAGTTATAGACGTAAGTAATGATAGAATATTAATTAGGTCTAAGAGTAGGAGGATAATTCTCGAAATACTAAGGAGGCCGAGAGACTACCTTCAAGAACTTGTAGAGGACTTCGTTGAAATTGCCACTTCATTTGCTGCCAGAATTTACGGCAAGAGGTCGAGTAGATATAAGCAGGTGGTGAAGTGTATTGGAGAAACTGTTAAAGACTTTGACTAGGACTGTAACTGTTGAGTGCTACGCTAATAGGTACGCTAGGAGAGCTCTTAGAGAGATTGAGAGTGCCTACAGGGAAATGCTGAGAGAAATGGTGGAGTACGCGGTTAAGCACAAGGCGTCGCAGAGCACTCTGCATAAAATATTCTACTCAAGGTTCAGGGAGAGATACCCTTGGCTACCAACGAGAGTGATTAAGGGTGCTTATAGGGATGCTGTTAGGAGGGCTAAGAGCTTTAGAGAGCTCAAGAAGAAGGGTAGAGCATACACTGATAAGCCGGAGGTAAGGAGGGTGACAGTAACTTACTCAGATCCCCAAGACTGGAAGCTCGGGGACGGAGTCATCAAGCTTAGAACACATGTTGGGTGGATAGAGCTTCACTACAGGAACCACAAGCAACTACATAGATACCTCTACGGCGGNTGGAAGCTGAGCGGTGAGCTGAAGTTCAAGCTCGTTGGTAGGAGAGTAGTGGTGTACCTGGCGTTCGCCAAGCACTTCGAGGTCGAGTATGATCCGAGAAACGCTGTCGCGGTGGACGTCAACGAGAACAACGTCACAGTTGCCCTGTTTAAGAGCGGTGCCCTTGCTGAGGTGTACAGAGTTGAGACAGGCCTAGGCAAGATCGTCATCGCGTACTCTGAGAGGAGGAAGAAGATTGCAGAAGGCAACTCAACTAAGACTAGGGAGGTTAGGAAGAAGCTCAGGAAGCTACGAGAGAGGGAGAGGAAGCTGGATATCCTGAAGAAAGCAACTAGGTTCATTGAGAGGTTAGTTATCGAGAATAAAGCTGTAGTCGTTATAGGCAACATAGGTAGAAAGGCGAAAGAGAAGATGGAGAGGGGTAAGAACGCAAAGCTCAGGCACAGGATACACCAGTGGAGCGTCTCTACGCTGATTAGGCTACTAGAGGAGAAGCCAGTACATGTTGTTAAGGTGTCTGAGAAAGGGTCTTCAAGTACAGACCCCTTCACAGGCGCGAGAATTAACGGTTACACTCCCCTGATGATCCGCTCTGCAGTGAAGGGGGTAAAAAGGGTGAGAGTAGTAAAGCTGATGCTAAGAGTAGCAAGAGTGAATGGAAGAGCTCTTGAAAGAGATGTTGTAGGCGCAATCAACATCGGGCTGAGGTACCTCAACCCGGATGGGAGCCCGGTGGCGTTGAGCTCGACGGGGGCTCATGAGGTGCGGGTGAAGCTGGTGAGCCCGCGCTGAAGCCCAACCCCGCTAACGGAATTACAAGTATTTACAGATACCATCATGTACCGTTAGCGGGGAAACGTTATCACGGTATCAATAATAATTAAACCTATTAATAAACCTTAATAATATTAAGTTTGAGGGCCCGTGGCCTAGCCAGGATAAGGCACCGGCCTTCGGAGCCGGAGATCCCGGGTTCAAATCCCGGCGGGCCCGTAGTCTCCTACATAAGAAATCAATACTTAAATTAAATCAGTAACTACCTAAACTTCTATTTAGGAAGCGACAGTAATCTAGAGCCTAAACTCTAAGATATCAGCCTACCACAGAAAGAAGAACCCTAACCACAGATACCAACGTTTACTGACCTTCGGAAGTCTGCGTGAGACTACTCTGGCGAGTGTTTATGGAATATGTGTGAAGCTCTGCTCACAACTATTACATCTTTGCTGTAGATAATAATGCCGTTATGAGTGTTACTAGCCTGACCTCCTCCCCACTTTATCAGGAACCCTCACCTTCTAAGGCGAGAAGTCAGTGGATCTCCAACTCATTATATCGTTTGCACAGATTATCCCTGAAATCACTACTCCTTCCACACCTCCTCCAGGAAACGTTGATGCTCCTACGAGGTATAGTCCTTTAATCGGTGTTTTAAAGTAGGGTTTCTTAGTCTCTATC
>Ga0065719_106610_pt1 | contig 32902 bp, 41 predicted proteins | sample GBSCel85sediment_FD_59106 | JGI IMG/M metagenome (GOLD analysis project Ga0065719, IMG submission 59106) | Hot spring sediment microbial communities from Great Boiling Spring, Nevada - Cellulolytic enrichment CS 85C v3 (version 3) | ecosystem: Environmental > Aquatic > Thermal springs > Hot... | reverse complement strand
GACTTCTTCCCACTCATCTCCTCTATCTCAATCCTTATGACCTCCACTTTATCTAGCTCCTCATCCGGGATCTCGTGATCCTCATCTGAATACCTCTTGATTATGCAGTTCAATGCTTTTCTCTTCTCCTCCCTGTCCTCGACGAAACTAGCTTTACCCACTCCTATCACACTCTTATAAGCTAGAGTCCACTCGCAAGGGCTTCCAACTCTTATGAGACTGATATCTACCTCAGTCTCGAAGCAAACGATGTTGTTCCTCTTCAAGACATCTATCTTCCTCCCCTTCCTCGCTGAATGTACGTAGATGAACCCATCGGAGTAACAGAAGATGACGGGGACGCAGTAAGGCACCCCTTCATCGCACATAGCTATCCTGCAGATCTTAGCCCTCCTCAGGACTTCCTCTATCCCATCTTTCATCTCCTTATCGATACGCCTCATAACGTTGAAGCAGTGGGAGATCATATAAAGTTTATCTGAAGCGAAATTTCTCGCTAAAAGATCGCGATTTGAGAACATGAGAGCTATATTTTGAAGTCCCGATAACTCACTATATCGATCCCATACTTCCTCCTCAGCTCCTCCCTCACGGATAAAATCGAGGAATCCTCCGTCATCAGGACCTCCTTCCTCTCTATAGCTGTAGCAACTATTATGCGATCTATGTAGTCCCTTAAGCTGCGTAACTCGTATGCTCTCTTCACTATATTCCCTTCGTAAAATGGTACCACATCTAAAGACCTCATTATGATATCGATAGCCTCCGCGACATATCCCGGAGGTATATTCAAACTGGATGCTTTCGCTTGCATTTCAAATATTGATATAAGGCTTATCTTTAGATCTGAAAGATCGACATTCACCTTTCCATCCGCTACTGCTCTTAAGAAATCTGTTTTCACACCTATCCGCGCGAGAGGGAGGAGGTAAGTCGTATCTAAGATCATCTCTCCTCGAACCTCTTACTAAGTTCCGCACGGAACTCCTCGAATTCCTCTTGGGAGATTTCTGCGATTTTCTCGGAATAGATAAGTTTTATCAAGTCATTCCTAAATCTCTCCTTGAGCAATTCTCCTATAACCTTGGATATCGCCCTAGCGGTCCCATACCTCCTAATACTCTCCTGCACTAACTTCTCATATACGTCGTCCTCTAGGATTACAGTTGTACGCTTAGGCATATAATATACATGCCTATACATATAAAAGCTCATCTACTGAGTGATACGGTTAGAGCTACTGGTAGGATCCCTCATATAGATAACGTTTAGAATCCGCTCACGATCATGACCGAGAGATCTCCAGAAAATGCCTATCGTAAAGGGATATCATTCATCGGGCAGAGGTGTCTCATGCTTCAGAGACCTTATCTTCCTATAAAAGTAAATAGGAGCCTCTGAAGAATCCATTAATTATTTTACAGAAAGTGTCATTTTAGATATTTCATTTCTCAAAAACTCATTCACATATAGTAATTAATCAGTGAGTGATGGGAACTCTCCACAACATATTTATAAGCTCGACCGATCGGTTGATTTAAGATGAAGCACACGGGATACGAAGCTCTGATAGGTCTGTGGGGCCCCCTCGGGATACTAGCTTTCACCTTCTTGATAAGCTTAGTCCCCTTCGCCTCCCCATCTAACGCTGTGATGGCAGCTCTAATAGCTATGAGCTTCCCTAATATAGATAAGCTTTGGATAGGCGTGTCCGTCGCTTTAGGAGCTACTCTAGCGAAATTAGTGCATTTCTCAGCATCTTACGGAGTGGGTAAGGTCATAGAGAGGAAGATAGGTGATGAGAGGCTCGGGAAGTATAGCAGGATCATGATGTACATCATGAACTTCATAGCTGCTGCTACCCCACTCCCGGACGAGTGGATAGTCATACCCATGGGCTTGGGGAGGATGAGCCCCATCTGGTTCTTCTTATCTTACTTAGCGGGGAAGCTCGTGATAACTGTACCCGCGGCTTACATAGGGAAGGGGTTAGCTCCTATAGTAGAGGGGATCTTCGGGGATAATACTTGGGTATTCTCCGCGGTAATTGGCATAGTGATAGCTGTGATCTTCGTTTTCATAGACTTCAGGAAGCTCGGCGAGAAGTTAACTGGGGCCCTGAGGGTAAGGAAGAGGGAGGATCCCGCCTGAAGCGTGAACTCTTAGATCTTCATTATCGATCTACTGGAATTGATTAAAACTTATTTCAGATCTCACTATAAGAGAAAAATTGATTAAATTCTCCCGAAGTACTCACTGAAATACTTCGGGAGAACGTCGAAAGCTCTCATCATTATGTTAGGGGCTAAGAGGAGGGAACTGAGCACTAGGGATGATGAGAATAACATGACAACGTAGCTAAATGTGAATGATATCCCTATAGCGAGGAAAACGCATGATATCATTAAAGCTGCGATCAAGCTCTTCGAGAGCTCAGGGCCTCCTAGGAACTTGAACTTCCTAGATATTATCATGAAGGGAGGTCCTAAGTAAACAGCCCCGATGGAGAAGCTCATGAGGATCCCTGTGAAGATAATAGAAGCTTCATTGACGTTCCCCGAGCATATATATGTCCCAGCTCCTAATATCGTTAGGAGGGGGATGAGGGAGATCCTCACGAATCCCGCTAGGAGCTCAGATTCCCTCACTAACTTAGCGACTCCCGGGCTCCAAGAGTAATAGAAGGAGTTGAAGACTGTCATGAACCTGGAGCCGGAGTAAGTCGAGAAGACTATCTCATCCCTGAACTCCCTAAGGAAGTTGACCTGTGGGGAGAGCTCTGAGCCGTAAGCTGCTGTCGCTATCAAGCACCTAGATTCCTCAGTTACCTGGAGCTGGAAGGTCGATTGCCTCGTCAAGTTACCTGAAGTCCCAGTCACGACTACTGTGAAACTCCCCAGAGTTTCCCCTGTCTCTATGATCAGGGAGGAGGTCCCGGATCTCAGAGATTTGGGATTGAAACTAGCCTTCGCATCACTAGGGAGTCCTGAGGCTGAGAGCGTGACATTACCGTCTCCACTCCTCCATTTAACGGTCACTGCAACTGAACCCGAAGACCTCTTATTTATCCTGAGGGTGGATGGCATTATCTCTATCGAGAAATCCCTCTGAGCTTGCGATGCCGTGTGGCTCGCGGTCTGGCTTGTCGTAATCTGGCTCGAGCTTTCAACTTCTATTAAGCTCAAATCAAGCTTTGAGCTCGCGGAGATCCCTCCTCCAGAGGCTATTATCGTGAGCTGATAGCTCCCTGGAGCCGCTTCTCCAGAGGCCGAGAGAGTTAGCTTAGAGGTGAAGTTCGGCGGGACCCCGTTCAAATCGTGAGACTCAGTGACCCCTCTCGGGAGGCCTGAGATAGTTATAGTCACTGGATCGGAGAGATATCCGAGCACTCTCACATCTATAGATGCTGAACCTCCCTTACTCAACTTCATAGAACTTGATGAGAGTTCTATGCGGAGGTATGGTGTTCTAGTTTCAGTGCTCTCGAGTTGAGTGACTCTGAGCGTGACTTCAGTCGAGTGGCTCTTCCCCCCGCCGGTCCCAGTTATCACTATCCTATAGTCCCCTGGGGGAGCTCCCCTGCCCACTGAGACCCTGAGGTAGATATTGGTGCCTGATGAGATGAATTGGTGCGTTGAATCAGGTGGAACTCCAGACGCTGTCAAGCTAACGCTCCCGGAGAAGCCTCCTATCGGAGTTATCGTTATCGAGAATTGGGTCACGCTTCCTATAGGGGTTTGAGCTGAGCTCGGATATGCAGTTATGGAGAAGTCCTGTTCAGTTACCGTAGTGCTCTCAGGCAGCACTTGGATAGTCAGGATCACTTCATTCGATGAGACCGTATAATGGCTGCTTATAGTACTTGAGGCCCTCAACTTGAGAGTGTAAGTCCCTGGAGAAGCTCCTGAAGTCGTTATCTTGAGTGTTGAGCTGAAAGGGACTTTAGCATCATTCCTCGAGAGGGAGAGCGAGATACCAGGTGCTGCTGTGACCCAGCTGTATGATACAGAGGCTCTACTCGTGTAAGTACCTCCGACGGAGAGTTGCACCTCTAAGCTATCCTCAGGCTTCAATTGGACTGAGGAGTAGCTTGAGGTCAGTGTAATAGATGGGCGTCTGAACTCAACGTATAGATAGGGCCTCTTCTTACTATCGCTATCCTCCTTAGAGTAGAAGGATATCGTATCGTTGTAAGTGCTGGTCCTCAGGAAGAAACCGTTGAAAGTCTCCCTACCCTCGACAACTCTCCTCATGTAATCGGTCACATCTAGTTCCACGAAGGAGCCCGGGGGAACGCTCGATGCTACTGTCTTAGTCGTTAAAGTCCCTCCGAAGCTCGAGTAATATTCGCTCCAAGTTGCAGTACTCTCAGAGAATGGTTTCGTGAGCGGATGAGCTTCTACATCTATGCTAGTGATGGGGGGCATTTTCAGAGTGAGGTAGATCTTAGCTAGCTCTACCTCGGAGCCAGGGGGGACGTACTCGAATATATCGAAATCTAGGAGCGTATAAACTGATGCGCTCACGATTATCGGAGGGGTAATTGATACCCTCTTCCTCCAATTCATCACGTATATCTCAACTTCACTACCGAAGTTCCTATCAGAATTGGAGCTAGAGATAGAGACGTCTTTAAGCGCTGGGATCTTAGCTAGTTCCCGTGCTGATATCGTTGCTGGCCTCTGATCCTCGAAATCCACCCTTTTGGTGCTGGAATCCAAGGGAAGTAACGGGATGAGTAAGAGGAGGAGCAAGAGAACTGGAAACCTTAAAACCATGAACTATCCACTAGATTAAGTTCACTCCTTTAAAAACTTTCCGTTAAATTATGGTGTAGGAAGAGAGGGGAATTCGTGAAGTGTTTGCCTTCCCGATCCCTCAGGAAGTCCTCTTACTCAGTTCTAAGCGAATCTCTATGGCACTCATAGCTTCTCTATAAGCGAAATTAAAGTAGAAAACTTTAAGTAAAAGTATATATTTCTTAAAACTATAAAGGTAAAGGTCAGAGGAGCTTCAAAGTCACTATCCCGAGGGAAGTTAGGGGAGCGTTGGGGATAAGAGTCGGCGATTACCTCGAGGTATACGTAGAAAGGGGAAATAGTGATGGAGAGAGTTAGAACAAGAAGAGCGCTTAGATCCGGTAGACCTCTCACTATAGAGGTCGATGGACTAATAGCGAGGGGGCTGAGTGAGGTGATTGCAGGAGACAGTGATAGACATTAATGTGCTCATCTACGATACCTTCGAGGACTTAGTTCACCATGAGAGCGCATCGCAGCTCCTAGATGATTTAGATCTATGGTTCATCCCTCTCATCTCAATATATGAGTACTTCTGGCTTCTTAAGAGCTCTCCATGAGCTTAGTTGATGTTAGGGAGGAATTGCTCGAGTATACTGTATGCGAGAAGTGCAGGATCGTTAAGGAGGGTTAGAAGAGATCAGATGGGCTATCTCGATATTAGAGGAGGAGAATTCATCTCTCGCCCGTTTCAATGATAAGATCATCCTCTCAATAGCGTTTAATAAGGGCGCACCACTGGCGACTTACGATTTAAAGCTCAGGAAACAAGCGATCAAGCTGGGGCTGCGTGTGATCCCAGAGCTCCATATTCACATCTAAGATAGTTATGACCTCTTATCATCTCCTCTGGAGATCATGTGAGTCACTCGCCATGAAGAGATCTCATCGTGGGAAGAGCTGCTCAATACTATTACCGTAGTAGAAGTGGGGAGGCTCCATTAAATCTAATATCCGAGCATCTCTTGAGTAGTTGTATAAAGTGTTCAGGGACGCATAAATTAGTATCGGATCGAACTGCGGTTAGGAAGGAGTATTCAGCTCCTCTAGGAGATATTCAGAAGTTATCTGGGGTTCTGAGGGCAGAAAAATATTGAGTTATCTAGTCNGGGCCTTCCATGAGGAAAGAATTGAGTAACAGAGGTGTAGAGTGCGTGGAGCGGTCGAAACTACGTGGGGCGGGAATTCACTGAATCTGGAGATAACATATGAAAATCACAATATTCTCCCCACTATGAGTTCCACATCCTCACTCTCAGCTATCCTCCTCAACTCCTTAGCCACATCCTTATCAGCCGTCTGAACGATCAATATCTTCCTAGGCTCCTTACCATAAGCCTTCCTAATTTTCTCAGCCTTCCTGAGGAGCTTTTCTATCTTCTCAGGGGATTTCGCGTGAGCTGTTATCTCCACGATTATTAAAGGATCCTCTAGGAAAGCATCTATCTCCTCCCCCTCTACAACAACGGGCTTCAGTTCCTTATCAGCTGGGATCTCTCCAGCTCTCCTCATCCTATCCGTGAGGAACTTCCTGACGAATTCCTCGAAGGTCATCCCAGCATACTTGCCCAACTCCCCGAAAGCATACATTATGGAAGCACTCAGTCCCTCGTATATATGATCCATTTTCCTCTCCAAGCGGTCTTGCCGGATTTGAAGCTCTTTTATAACCTCTATCATTTCCCTTATCTCCTGCCAGATTTTCGTCTGCTCCTCCTTTATGGCTTTTATCTCCTGCCAAATCTTCGTCTGCTCCTCCTTTATGGCTTTTATCTCCTGCCAGATTTTCGTCTGCTCCTCAGCCATTAGGCCCATCTGTTCTACTAGCTTTCTGACCTGAAGGGAGAATGAGAATTCAGGGTAAAGCTCTGCCATCTTTTCTAAGAGCTTTTTTGCTTTCTCTGGATCACTCTCAAGCTCTTTTATTAACTCCTCGACTAAGGACATCATGATATCACACTTCCCCAAATAAAAAGGATTCATCACTAAGAGATTAATGGGACCATTTCACTGAGAAATGTGAGGAGCCCTCATCATGGGATCTCGGAACCTATTAAATGATCAAAGCTATTATCTTAACTTATTAGCTGGAATCATTCATAATATCAACTTTTACCTTAGTAACGATCCCCAGCTGAGAGTTCCTTGAGGGGGATCATGAGTAAAAGTTATCTAACACGCAACTCAATTTTCATATGCGTTGGAGCATCCTCCTAATAATACTCGCGAGCTTTGTCGCTCTCACAATTGTTTACACATCGAAGGTCTCTGAGATCTCGAGAAAATATTCCGGGGGTGCACGCTCAGTGGTCCTCGTGGACAACAATCCTCACGAGCGGGGACTCAAAACAACTTGGGGTCTCTCAGTCTATATTGAGACTGACGCAACGAGATCCCTCTTCGATACGGGACCTGATCCAATTGTTCTGAAGGAGAACGCTGAGAAACTTGGCATAGATCTGACTAAGATAGATTTCGTCGTGATAAGTCATATACATAGAGATCACACGAATGGATTGAGGCTGCTAGCCTCGATTAAGCCTGGAATTAGTGTTTACATTCCACCGGATGAGGGCCTCGCGAGATACGTTAGAAGCTTAGGCCTGAGGCCGATCCAAGTGAACAGCACCTTCGAGATATCTAGAGGGATTTACGTCATCAAACCACTCTACGGCCCTCCGATTGAAGAGGCCTTAGCCATAGAGACGAGCAGAGGGCTGGTGATCTTAGTCGGTTGCAGTCATCCCGGTGTCGTGAATATCGTCAGGCAGGCCGTGAGAGACATCGGAGTGAGGCCCTACGTAACTCTAGGAGGCTTCCACATGACTGGTGCTACACTTCAGGAAGTCGTATCTCAGCTCTCGGAGATGGGCGTGGAGAGGATATACCCTATACACTGCAGCGGGGACGCTATCAGAAGTCACCTCTATGGTGACAGCCAGAGGGGAGGTGGGGTAGGTTTAGAAATAGTCATTCGAGATGATGTAGTAGACTCCAGGGAAGATACCCCTTAGGATTGGATTAATCGGATGCTCAGGATCACTAATGCTCTAGGGCTGAAGCGGGTCTCCCATAGAGAGGATTATATGAGCTGAGAGCGAGGGGTCAGCGAGTCCTACGATAGAATTCTCCGTTTAATCGAGAGGGAACCTCGATCGTACTACCTGAGGAGATCGAGATGAAGTTTCACGCCCTTTTCCTCTATATCACAAGTGTCGTCGAGAGTCACCCGTCCTGAATAACTTTCGCTTATAATATATTTCTTCATACTCAAGCCTCACGAGTTCGTCATCACGCAAAAGTTCATCGACGATCTGCCAGCTTGCATCCGCTCTCTTCAGAAGTTCTGCGACCGCTTCCTCTCTCATCGGATGCACGGCCGTTATATTTAATAAATCTTCCTTGATATCCCCAGTAAGGAAAAAGTACTCCCTTCATATCCAATTAAAAATTCTACTTTATCTTTCCCCGCTTCTTGGAAAATATTTGAAAAGTTGCGTTCGAGACTTCTTCCTCAGCCGGTCTTCCCACTCCTCCGCGGGCGGTCTCGTCGGTGTAGCGATGTAAACTTTATTCATTTTAGCCAGATTCTCTAGAAAATCTGCTATTTTTCTCGAATTCAATGTTATAATTTATANNATTNATGACCATTGTCTCGCTCACGACCTTCCCATCGAACATCTTCGTGAACTCTTTCACGCCCTCCAGCACTACATCTAACTTCAGACTTTTATGAGGTCTGTTCAACTAACCTTCATATATTTTCACTGGCAGCATCTATCTTCACTGAGATGAAATCGCCTCCATAAGGTCTTCCCTGACATCGTTACGCCAGAGCAGGGAAGCGTTAGTTATGACAGCTATAGGAATATCCATCCGCTTTTTAAGAGTGATATCTCCTTTCCAATGTTAATATCTAGCGTTGGCTCCCCATCTGAAACGAAGGTCAAGTAATAAATCCTCTCATTCCTCGAGCGTGCCTCACGAACGCTCCTCTCGACTTCCCTCGGGACTTCCTCTGGGTCATAGAAATAGCGTCTCTCGGTGCTCATGTCGCTAGTTCTTCCAATTTGACAGTAAACGCATGAGTAAGTACACGTCTTCGGCGGGATATCGTTTATCCCCAGACTTCTTCCCAAACGCCTGGACGGGCCCGAAGGTCATCGGAGTCGCTCTCATCACACTCTCAGTTTTTACTGAGTATTTATCTTTGTCGCTGATGACGTCCCAAAGAAGACACAGGGATCACTCAACGATCGGAGGGTTTGAAGTTCCCGAAGTAGAGTTACAATTGCCATCCGGAATGACGCTCAGTCGAATGTATTGGGGGATTCAGAGGTCCTCAGAGTCAGTGCGTCCGACCGCGACTACTCCATGCGTATCCCCGCAACGGGAGACTTTATATACCATTACCAGATGATAGATATACTTAGGTATACCTATGAGCATCTCAGTGTCCATCAAGGTCCGCAGGGAGCTCGTAGAACTCGCGGATAAGATGGTCAAGTACGGTATAGCTAGGAGCAGGTCTCACGCTTTCAACATGATGATCGAGAGGGGCTTGAGCTGGGCGATCAAAGAGGTCGAGCATTGGGAGGACATATATAAGAGAGTGGAAGAGTTGGAAAAACAGGGATTCAGGTTGAGGCATGGTGGTTTGAGCAAGTTTCTAGAGGAGTGCAGGAACCACTAGGGTGTGGTCTTGATATACATCGACACTAGTGTGATCTTATCCTACATCGATGAGGCCGATCCCAATCATGGGAGAGCCTTTAAGCTCATTGAGAGCTTGAGTAGCGAGAGAGTCGTTTCTAGGCTAGTCATTGCTGAGCTAGTATCTGTTTACTCTAGAGCTGGCTTGGAAGAGCCGCTCCCCCTCGCTATATATTCAGTGAAGGTCATTGGGGCGAGTGAGATCGATGTGGACTTCGGGGAGGTCCTGAGGAATGCTATCGTAAAGGCCCCTGCTCTGAAGCTCAGGACACTGGACTTATTACATATAATAGCGTGCGAAGCGGCTGGATGCGAGGAGTTCGCTACATTGGACTCAGATATCCTTAGGAAGTCCGAAGTGATCGATAGAGAGCTAGGCATCGAGGTGATAACGGTATAGCTTGAACACATGCTTTGCCTATTCTACGCATTTTCAGGAAGTTAGAGAATCCCTTTCCACGAATCTATGCGGCTCCTCGAGTTCCAGCTCTCTAGCAGGAGGCCTTGATTATCTTTACGCTATACGACAGAACTTTTTAATCATCCGCGTACCATTATCTTATGAGGAGGTTCGGCGAGCTCATAGCCAGGAAGGCGAAGAGGAGGTTCGGAAAGTTCATGAAGGTGAAGAGGTGATCTAGTGGTCGTGAGGGTGCCAGTTGAGCTGAAATCAGGTGAAATGATCTGAGGACAGCTGCTTTAGCGAATAGCGGATATGAGGCAGAGGAGCCCGAGGTACACATACCTATAGCTCTAGCGAAGAAGCTCGGATTCAAGCTTGAGGGCATAATGGGGAGAGGTATGGAGTCGTGGGAGCCGAGGTAACTGCTTACATATTAGGAGAGGTCATGCTCAGAGCCAAGACGGAGGACAGAGAGTCGAACTGGATAAGAGCGAGAGCTGTCATGGTCCCAGGAGAGTATGAGGTCATTCTGAGCGATTCTCTGATGGAAGAAATGGGGATAGAGATTTTAAAGCCTAGCTCCGGTCTTTGGAGATTTCCTGGGGAAAATAGGGTCAGAGAGAGTGAGAAAGCGAGCTACTGGCCTGATTAATCGGTTGAAGGGTTCATCTTTCGTCAAATAGCTTTAAAAAGATTGAGAGCCCATTTCAAGATCGATAGCAAGATCTATTATGCGATCTCGAGCTCATCTCGGGGTGTGAAGCTGAGGCTCTGGTCGATCCATCCTAAGTACCTAGATCGCATCGGTCTAGTTGCCGTTTGGAGGGAAGGGCTCTTGGCTAAGCGAGTTCTCGAGGGGAAGACAAGGGGTTATCGCAATCACCCTCAACTCTTGAGATTTAAAGAGAGCGAGAGACCGCTCGATTCAATAGATGCATATCTCTTCCAGATATATCTAGAAGCTAGAAGGAGAGGATATTCATTCGATATCTCTAAAATAAGGGGCATTGGACTTCTAGGGGCCCTGAAAGTGACTAGAGGGCAGCTGGAGTTTGAATTCAATCATTTGCTGAGAAAGTTAGAGATGCGTGATAAGAGGAAGTTCGAGGAGCTGAAGGATCTAGATCCCAGAGAAGTAGAGCCCAACCCGATCTTCATAGTGATCGAGGGCGGAGTCGAGAAGTGGGAGAAGCATCCAATCCACTAAAGGTCCCTGAAGCGGATCCAGTCCTATATATGAGAGCCATCTTAATCATCGCGATCTCGAGGTGTATCCTCGTAGCATCCCCTCCGGTTATTTCATCTACTCAGAGGGCCCACTTGAGGGGTGAAACCGGCATCTCATGTCATAGTTCCATAAGATCGAGTTAACTCCCCGGGCACTCCCTAGAGTGAGGGAAGAGAGGCTCATCACAGCTTTAAAGAGATGGAGGAGACCTCTCATGATGCTCCCCCTGGTCTTAGCGATCATAACGCTGATGATAGCGAGCGCTTACGACCTTAAGGATAGGCAAGTCCCCGATGAGATCTGGCTGCCGGGGATATTAGTAGGTTTATCCATCAAAGTATTGGAATGGGAGCAAACGATTAAATTCCTCGAGAATCACTGGCCCTTCCTCCTTCTCCTCTCGATAATGCTCTTAATAGAGTGGCTCCTCTCTACATCTGGTGAAGCAGACCTTCTAGCTTACTTGACGCTAGTATCATTAATGTCTGGAAAGTGCTGGTTTCCAGACGCTCTCTTCGTGTACGTAGTATCGAAGGCACTGATGGTACTAACGCTACCCCTCCAACTCTTAATGAACTTGATCACAGTCATGAGGCATCCCGAGGTCATTGAGGGATTCGATGAGCCTATCTGGAGGAAAGCTTTAGCTCTCTTACTCTTGACTCCGTACAGGAAGCCTCTGTCTTTCTACGCGACAGTAGCTGAAGTAGAAGTAGGGGGGAAGAGGAAGTTCGTCTTGAGCGCTGCTCTCAAGCCTATAAGCGATGAGATGCCGGAGGAAGGGAAGTGGATAGCCCCTACTTATCCGATGATCCCCTTCATACTGGCTGCGACCCTCCTACTCATCATATTCAGCGGCTGCTGAGCCCCTCAGCGAGATCGGACTTAGAGCTCACTCGATCACGTCAGTTATAAAAACGTGCTCTCAAAACTCGCTCACGTATTTAGCTAAATGATAGCACTCTTTCGTCGACGAGAATCTCCCCGAAAGATGTTGAAAACGGAGGGCGAGCAGCTCTTAAGGATTTAACTCGAATTATTCGCTCAGCGGAAGTCTTCTTAACCCTGGGATCTTATCGAAAGCTTTGTCATCCGATATTATCGCTTTGTCTAGGGAGAGAGTTGAAGCAGTTATCATACTGTCGAAATAGCTCAGCCCGAATCTGCTCTCGAGTTCAGCTTGCTTGACGAGAAGATCAGAATCTATCGTTCGGACTTCCTTGACTCCATAGCTTCTAAATATCACTTTTAGGGCCCTCATCGCTTCAACAATTTCATCAGGGCTCCTCCCCCCTACTCCTGGGCACGATTTGAAACTCTAGGATTGCTGGTATCAGGAGCCNTCAATCCCTTCATCCTGAGGATCTTCAGAGCGTCCTCATANCTACTATTACTGGGATTCAGTGCGAATATGACCTCTGTGTCCAGCACTGGCATTGAGCAGCCACCTCTCAGCTATTTCCTCATCGACTTCCTCCCTATATGGTTCANCGATGATCCTCTCTAGTGTCTTAAAAGGATCTGAACTAATACGTTTCAGAATTATTCTGCCTTCTTCCTCACTAATTTCGAGGAAATCGCCCTCCTTTAGGCCGAATTTCTCCCTAAATTTCTTCGGGATCACTACAGCGTACCTCCTCCCCACTCTCACTATATCTGACATTTTTATTTCACCTGATAATATTCCATTATGATAATATAAGGTCATTGGACCGAGTTTCGGAGAGCCGCTGTCCTCTGAGCATTAGGGATCCGCTAACTGCAGATAGTTCTAGTTTAAGATGTAAAACACTCACCCCTCGATATCTCCGGATTCCTCCGCTCAAACTCGGCTTCTATACTGAACTGATCTATAATATTTCTCACAGACACATCGCCACTAAGTTTATCCTGAGTCTGAACATCTCCAGACTCGGAAGGGATTCCGGACTGAGTATCCTCTTCTCAGTAGAGGTAACATACGCCTATAGAGCTGCCTCGAGCATGACTCTCAAATAACTAATTCCATGAAAGATATCACGGGCACCCCGAATTCTTCTTCAAGTCTTTCACGCATCTTCCCGATGGATATCACAGTGAATATACTTGAGACATTAGCTCTAGCCTCCTTACAGAGATTAATAAGAGCTCTTATCGTCGCTCCCGTCCTGATTATATCATCAGCTAAGAGCACGTACTCCCCCCTCCTCAAGGCGTCCTTATGCAAGTAGATGTAGCGGTAAGTCCCAGATTCGAAGACTTGCTTTATCTCTATGAACTTCCTCACACCTACCTCCTTCGATTTCCTAGCTACAGCTACTTCCTTACCGAATATAGAGGCTATCTGATATGCTACAGGTATCCCATCAGTCTCTATAGTCAGCACTCTATCTATCTTCACTGAGTCCATCTTCTCGTACTCCGATAAGATTATATATTTTAAGAGAACTGGATCATATATTATAAAGCTGTTATCTACTACACCGAATTCATCAACTATAATCCTGTTCTTCACTTCCGCTATTAAGTATTTTTTCTTGAGGATGTTGAAGATAGAGCGGGCTATCTCGAGGCCGGGGATGACGTGCCCATTCACGTACCTACTCAGAGCGGTCGGTGGTATATCTAGCATGGATGAGAGCTCTCTATAAGACATCCTAGTCTTGAGCAACCTCAAGGCTTCGATAGAATTGAGCCTGTAAGTCAACTCCTCGAATTTCTTCATGGATTATAGGACCCCCTTAAGATCCCCGGAGATAAAAAGTTAAGGGGAGATGAATTAAGATCCTTAAACTCCCATGAACACTGGGAGCTCATCTAAGTATATGAGATCACCTTCATACCAAGGGCCCTCTATCCATATCGCAGCCTTACAGACGATAGTACCTCCAGCTCTCTCAATCAACCTCTCTAAAGCGTTTATCGTCCCTCCGGTCGAGACTACGTCATCTACTATGCATACTCTCTTTCCCCTAACCCTATCTACATCTTCCTTAACTAATATCAAGACTTGCTTAGCTTTCGTAGTGATAGAAGAGCACTCCTCAATGAGGTAATCAGTCATATAAGCTTTCAATGATTTTCTGGCTATCACTAACCTCTTATGCCCGAGCTTCTTAGCTAGCTCGTAAGCGAACGCTATTGCCTTAGCTTCAGGCGTCACTAATATCTCGGGATCGTATCGCTTAACTTTATCGCACATCAACTCCGCTGCAGCTCCTATGAACTCTATATCCCCGAGGATGAGATCTGCATTAGAAGCTATCCATAGATCCTCTGAGACTCTTATCACTGGCAGCTCTCTGACCACTCCACCTATATCGATAGTATGGCTCTTCTGCCCTCTGTACTCTAAGACCCGCTTCATACTGAACTCACCAAGACGCTGTCACAGTAGAGTAGGAGAGCTATCAGTGAGAGGCATCCTAAGGTGATGAGTAAATCCCTAGCCCTCAGGGGGCTGGATCTCCTACTAGTTAATAGAGTGGGCCTGAGCTCTAGAGCTAACACCATCTTCTCCGCATTATCCATACTCCTAATCAACAGTGGGAGGAGCAGGGGGATGTGCGATCTTATCCTCTTGATTAGAGAGCCCTTATCGAGTTCGAGCCCCCTAGAGGTGTGGGCTTCTTTAATCGATTTATAATCTTCAGAGATGATATACAGAGTCCTGAGAGCTAAAGCTAGCACTGCAGTGACTACTGGCGGCACCCTCACTGAGTTCAGAGCTCTGACTATCTCCGTGGGCTTAACAGATATTAAGAAAGCCATCGATATCATTATGATCAGAAGCAATCTGATCGTCATGAATAAGCCTAGAGATAAATCGATTCCAGTTGATGCGTGGAATAAGGACCACTTGTTCAGGAAAGTCCAGAGGGGAAGCGCTAGGAGGATGACAGGCGCGAAGTTCCTCAGTCTGAAGAGCACATATCTTAGGGAGCCTGTGAGCGATAAGATGAGCATCGATGAGGCTATTAATAAAATTAGAGCGTAAATACTCCTACATAAGAAAACTGAGGAGAACCACGCGACGAATAAGAGGAGCTTGACTCTAGGATCCAGTCCCATCTTATGATACATTTGCCCTCACCTCTACCGATAGAGGCTCTATCCCAGCTTCCTCAACTAATCTATCATCGCTCAAGAGCTTCAATGGATCCCCTTCCGCATATACAGTACCGTCTTTCAGTACGGCCAATCTATCCGCTACCGATAAGGTGAAGTCAGAATCGTGCGTCACTATCACGACTGTCTTACCGGAATTGGAGAGCCTCTCGATGACTTCCCTTATCTGCCTCAATGTCTCCTCATCCTGGCCCGTAGTGGGCTCATCGAAGACGATCACCTCTGGGTTCATCGCTAGCACTGAGGCAGCGTAAAGCCTGATCTTCTCCCCCATGCTCAAGGAACTCGGGCTATCGTCCTTCCTATCTAAGAGGCCCAACATACGCAGAGCTTCTGTGACGTTCCCCTCCCCCAACCCGAGATTCCTAGCGCCGAAAGCGGCCTCATCCCAAACGGTCTCAGAGACGAAGTACCTCTCGGGGTCTTGGAAGACCATGCCCACGAGCTTCGACATAGATGCCGAGCTGACTCTACGAGTATCTATGCCCTTGACTATGACGGAGCCCCTCGAGGGTTTGAGGAGCCCGTTGATATGCTTCATTAAGGTCGTCTTACCGGAGCCGTTGGGTCCCATTATCGCGAAGACCTCGCCCTTCCTTATGCTCAGTGTGATATCCTTCAGTACGTAATCCCTATCCTTATTATACTTGAAATACACTCCCCTGAACTCAATTATGGGTTCATAATGACCATTGCACATCCTCGGGATCTTCGCTTCCCTCATCATCCCATCGCTCTCATAACTCTGCCTCAGGTGGATCACTCTATCTATCACATCCTCCAATCCCCTGAGCTTCCTAGTGAGCACTACGATTCCCTTTCCGTCTCTTTTCAATAATTCTATCGTTTTAGCTATTATCCTTCTACCATTCCAATCGAGATTAGCTAGAGGATCATCCATCACGACGTATTTAGGGTCGGATAGCATCATAGATGCTATGACTAACTTGTGCTTCAGCCCTCCTGAGAGCTCATGGGTATAGTAATCTCTATACTTCTCCAGCCCGAAGAACTCTAAGACCCACTCGATATTCCCTCTATCCCCTCTAAGGCTTATCTCAAGATCTTCCTCTACTGTCAAGCCGAATATCTGTAGCTCGTAATTCTGGAGGACTATACCGATGGAATCCATCCTCTCCCTTATGGAGCTACCGGATATATCCTCTCCATCGACCTTAATGCTCCCTCGCAACTCAGCGGATATCCTATTCGGGATTATCCCTGAGATGCAGTGAGCGAGAGTAGTCTTACCTGAGCCCGATGGACCTACGATCGCTAATGCCTCACCAGCTTTGACATAAAAAGATAGATCTTTGAGTATCCAATCGGAATCAGGGTATCTGCAGCTTAAACCCATCACTTCCAATGCCCTTAAAGCCTCCACTTAATCAGCCCCCTCTTGAGGAGAGGCGGCGTTATAGCAGCTATCACTATAGGCGTCCCCACGAGTATAGGGGGTATATCGCTCAAGATCAAGAATACTACAGCAGCTAAGAATGGAGCTACGCCCACGAGATCGAACCCTATAGCGACTATAGGAACCATTATCATACCTGAGATCAAGCTGACTAGAGCTACCTTCAGCAACCCTCTCTTGGATAGGGAATCGTTAGGCTTGCAGAAGTACCCTGGAATCAATCCCGTCAGACCGACCCCTATCAAATCGAAGATAGGCGTCGCTGGGTTGAAGTACCCACCTATTATGGCCCAGAGCGTATTGCCGAGGGCTCCAGCCACGAACCCCGTGATAGGGCCGTAGAGTATACCGAAGACGCAAGGTAGGAACGCTAGGACACGCCAGTGTATAGCGCCTGGGATCAGAGGTATAGGTGCCGTCAATAAGAATCCGATACCTGTGACAGCCGATGAAACAGCCATATAAGTTACCGCTGTGAGGACATCAGGTCTCTTAAACTCAGGACTCTCCTGATTCATATGACGAGCCTTTGCATCATTCATATAAAATTGACTGACAAGTACTTAGAAAATTAACAAGATCATGTAAGATGCTTTTCATGTCCGGCCCCAGCGGCTCCCCGCCGGTCGGATGACTCAGTAAATCAACTCATGGAGGGAGCCTATTTTCACGGCTTCCTTTATCTCTCTAGCTATCCTCCTGCCCATTGACATCGGTTCATCGTAATAGTAGTAAGAGTAAGGCGACCCATCTGTGTAGAGGTTCGTCCCAGCGACTATCCTAGCGGATACCTCGAATACGATGAAGCCCTTAGAAGGGTTATATATAGTCTCCATGCAGAAAGGACCTATCAAACCGGGATAGAAGAGTCTCCTCGATGACGAAATTACCTTAACAGCATCTCTCAACAAATCGACTAGGTATTTCTCCCTCACGATCACAGGGATGTTGCCCGTGACAGTGTAGTCCATGAAACCCTCTAGGAGATCGGGTAAGCCCCTATGTATCTCATCGATCACCTCCAGACGGCGATCTATACCCAATAACTCCAGCCTCCCCCCCTCTAAATCGGCTATATTCTCCCTTTCGATCGGGCTGAAGAAGAAGTGCGGGTAGAACCTCACCCCGACTACGAATTCCTCTATCGAGACGTCCTCGAGATCCTCAACTAAACCCCTCTCTTTCAGCTCTCCGAACTTTTCATAGAATTCCTCAGGACTTGAGGCTTTGAAATATCCCTTTCCACCCTTGGCTCCATGTAACTTGACGATCACAGGCCTATCTATATCCTCAGGGTTCCTATAGGTCCTAGGAGTGGATACGCCAGCGTCCTCCAACCACTCCCTCTGCCTCCTCCTATCCCCCTCCCAGTATAACGTTAGCCTATTGCCGAACATGGGCACTCTGAACCTCTCGAGTATCTCCTCACTCCCGACGTACTCTACGAAAGATCCGTGAGGTATCATTATGACGTTCTCGGAGATGAGCTCCTCCTGAATCTCATCACTCAACAGATCTCCGTAACTATCTACTTCAATGAATATGTCAGGCGAGGCCTTCGGGAAGCTCTCATAATACTGTCTGTTCTCCCTCAGGACTATACCGACGCATTTAAGGCCCTCCTTTCGCGCTCCATTGAATATCTGGAGGGAGGAGTGGGAGCATATAGTAGCTACCTTTATATCGGACTCATCGTACTCCGATAGGATTTTTAGTATCCGCTCCCTAGGTATCATGTCACTACCTCCTCTAACATATCTCGCTTCAATGCTTCCTTTATCTCTAGAGCGATCCTCCTACCCACGCTCATCTGAACCCCCCAGAGGTCCTCTGAGTAAGGGGTGAACTTCACACCGGGGGAGCCCGGGACCCTAACGCTCACATCGTAAACTACTATGTCCTCATGAGGTGGGCCAGGTAGCACTACGCTCTGGAGGGCGAATGGCCCTATGACTCCAGGTGGGCATAGCTCTCTAGCTGCTCTCACGAACCTCTCAGCTAATTCGAAAGCCCTCTCCAATAGGGACTCCCTTATCGTGCAAGCTACGTGCCCCACCTCTATATTCCTGACCTCCAGGTATCTCAAAGCTTCGAGTTGTTGCGTAACTGGAAGCCTCACTATACCATCTATATTAGTCTGCCTCCTCATATCTATCCCTAGAAGCTCGATCTCACCATCTAGAGGTGAGTAGAAGAAGTTGAAGTTGAAATAAGCTCCTATCAAGAGCTCCTCTATGACAGCTTCATCTAATGCTTCCTCACTTATCAAACCCCTCTTTAAGAGCTCCTTAGATCTCTCCTCGAACTCCTCAGGCGAGGATACTATGAAGAAAGCTCTCTCATAACCTCTAGCTGCTTCAGATACTTTGACTATAACTGGCCTATCTATCTCATCAGGACCCCTGAATATCCTGGGGTGAGGTATACCAGCTCTCTCCAGCAATACGTACTGATTCAATTCGCCTCCTCTCTCCTCTACTTTGAGTAAGTACCTATTCCCGAATATAGGTAAGCGTAGCGAGTTCTCTATCGCTTCATAACCTACGTACACGCACAAACCTCTGTGAGGTATCAAGATAGTATTCCTCTTCCTGATCTCCTCTTGCACTCTCTCATTGATGACATCTCGGAACTTATCGAGGACTATGACTTCATCGATTATCCCGACCCTCCTCCCGAACCTCTCCCTCGAGATGTAGTACTTCGAGTAAGTCCTCTCCCTACCCCTCTGGCATATGACTAGAGTCCTCAGACCCTCATCCTTCGCTCCTCTGCATACTTCTAGTGCGGAATGAGTCCCTAAAACGCCTACCGTCAGATCTCGCTCTGAGTAACTCTCGAGGATGCTCGCTATCTCCACTCTTACCATCGAGTGAGCTCATCGTACGATGATTAAAAGTTTAAGTCATGAGCCTCGGAGCTACCTGATTTTATGTTAGGACATCGAGTACTCATATGCTCATAGTGGAGATAGCCGTGGATCCCATAGGCACGGGCTCCCCTAGCGTCGGGGATTACATAAGGAGAGTAGTTGAGGTAGTGAGGAGGAGGGGGTTGAAGCATTGGGTCGGGCCCATGGGTACCTCAATCGAGCTATCCAGCTTTGAGGAGCTAGGGGAACTCCTTCGAGATATACACGATGAGCTCCATAAACTGGGGGTCATGAGGATCGTGACAGCTGTGAGGATTGATGATAGGAGGGATAAGGGAATAGATATGGATTATAAAGTGAGGAGAGTTAGCTAAAGACCTCAAGTTTCCCGAGAGGTCCCTCTAGTGTTCAAAAGATCACTCTCACTTCCTCCCCCTCCCCACCAGATGTCTCCATTATGAACTCTAGAGTCAAGGAAGCAGCTCTCTTGAGGAGGGAAGCGTCCACTCCAGGGACTCCAGCTGCTACTATGAGTACATCTCTCGTCTCCTGAGTTATCATAGTCCTCACACTATCTCTGTGAGGATATAGGAAGATTGGGCCATCTTCATCAGCTAAAACTGGCTCCCCTCCTGATAAAATCTTCTCTCCACCTCCTATCGGCTTGAAGACTTCTTTAGGCTCAGCTAACCTCAGCTCCAATTTCCCCCTCACTTTACCCAGGTCGTAGAGGCCTATCGGCACTAAAGTGATAGCGCTAGCAGCGTTCCCAGAGTCTACTACGCTATTTATAGAGGGTAGCCCTTCCTTCAGGATCCTCCTGACGAGAGCTTCGCTACTAGGCCTCACTTTAGTTGGATCTATCCCTATCCTCCAGTAGAAGTCCCTGTACGCTCTGACTACTGGATCTTCCTTCAACCCCTCCAGAGTGTACTTCCTCCTCACTTCCTCGACAGCTAGCTCTATGACCTTCCTCCCGGACTCCCTGACCTCCACCCCTCTGACACTCGAGAAAGCTACTGAGATACCGAGAGCTCTAGCTTCCTCTCTCAGCTCTATCATACTCCCCTAATCGGATCCCCTATTATTTAAATCATGCTAAATTGTACTAAAAAGAGAGTAGAGCTTTAAGCCTCCATAGATATCTATTTCATATTCATTTCGAGCTACTGAACTGCCAGCACCTTACTAGATGACCTCCCCCTATATCTACAAGCTCGGGCTCCCTGCTCTTACACAACTCAATCACATATGGGCATCTCGTAGCTAATTTGCATCCTGGAGGGGGATTAACTGGGCTCGCTGCTGATGTTCAGAGGGAGACTGGAATCTTCACTATAGATCCGACGGGAGCCGCTATAAAAGTAGCTGAGGCTTTAATTAAGCTGGGGATGACTGGTATCCCATATAGGAGGTGAGATCATGTGTCCCATGGGCTTAGATCTCGAGCTAGCTGTAGCAGCTCTGAAGCTCGTTAGGGACGTCATGAAAGTGAGGGAGGGAGAGGAAGTAGTGATAACTGCGGATACTGGCAGTGACTGGAGAGTAGCCGAAGCTACAGCTCAAGCAACTGCTCAGTTGAATGCGAAGCCGATAGTAGCATGGTACATGTCGCCCCCAGGTGTGGGGAAGGCTGCAGATCCCCACATACCCTTAAAAGCCTTGAAAGCTCTTTTGAGTGAGTCAGACGTCTGGATAGAGTTCAATAAATCTTGGCTGCTCTATTCAACACCTTATGAGAGTGCTATGAGCGTAGGTAAGGTCCGTTACATATGCTTAGTTGGGATGGATGCTGATATGGCCGCTAGGACCATAGGGAGGGTGAAAGTCCCCCTCCTCTACGAGTTCCAGAGGAGGTTAGCTAGGATAACGGGGGAATCGAGGCACATGAGGATAAAAACGCCAACTGGAACTGATGTAGAGTTTGAGAATGATAAGGAGAGGCCCGTGCTCGTTGAAGGAGAGGTCGAAGGGCCCGGGGAGTACATGCTCTTCGGTCAGGTAGATTGGGCCCCAATAGAGGATAGCATAAATGGATCTATAGTATTCGATGGATCTGTATGGCCTCCATCTGAGTTAGGCCTCCTCAGGAATCCCATAAAGCTGCACGTTAGAGAGGGGACTATAGTCAAGGTGGAGGGAGGGAGCGAGGCTAGGGTCTTCGAAGCTTGGCTAAAGTCCTTCAACGACCCTAATATGCTAAAGATAGCTCACCTATCCTATGGGTGCAATCCCGGAGCTAAGCTCACTGGGAACATATTAGAGGATGAGAGAGTATGGGGTGCTGTGGAGTGGGGAATAGGATACCAATCCCCTACGTTCAAGGGTAAACTGGGCCAAGCTTCATCTCATACAGATGGGATATGCCTCTCACCGACAGTGATAGGGGATGGGGAGAGGATAATAGAAGATGGGGAGTTCGTACACCCTGAGCTAGTAGATCTCACGAGGAAGTTGAGGTACGGATGACTTCTTTCCAAAATTCACTATTTTAGATCGGAATATTCAATCCAGGACTCTAGTTATGTATTTCGGGGGCTCAGTAGCTTCTTCGATCGATAGGCTCAGTAAACTCTTTTATTTTAATACACTTAATCTTCTAGGGTCTCGATGGATTTGCCTGATAGAGCTGCAACAGTTTTCGAAGTGATCAAGGGTAGGAGGAGCATTAGAGATTTTGATGCTAAGGAGATACCTGACGAACATTTGAGGATCATATTAGAGGCTGGGATTTGGGCTCCGAGTGGAAGTAATATGCAGCCGTGGGAGTTCATTCTGATTAAAGATAGGGAGCTATTGGAGAGGATAAAGCTCTTCTCTCCCGGGCTCTTCGGCAAGCCCGTAGCTATGGTAATTATATGCATAAACAGGAAGATATCAGAGAGAGCTGGGAAGCTTGGGGATCTTATGCCAGTTATGGATATCTCTATGGCGGCTGAGAATATGATGTTAATGGCTTACGCTTTGGGGATAGGCTCATGCCCAGTAGTATCCTTCAATAAAGCTGCTTTGAGGGAGCTCCTCAACATCCCCTCTCATATCGATCCTATGCTTATCGTGACGCTCGGCTACCCTAAGGAGATGCCCAAACCCCCGAGGAGGAGGCCTCTGGAGGAGGTGGTACACGTTGACGGATTCTAGCAGGAAGTTGATTGAGGATCCGCACTTTAAACTCCTCTCCTTCTTGATAAGCAGCGCTAGAGGGTGTGTCGATGAACCAGAGCTCTACGGATCCTTGAGATTGATAGATGCAGCTTCCAGACTCATAGACGTAATGGAAGAGGAGGGGCTAGTTAACGAGGATCTCTTGAAGTTGAGGGATCTAATAAGAGAGAAGATGGACCTCATTATGTACGATGAGACTGGCTTCATAGAATTCCTGGAGAGGGCATCCCTAGAACTAGCTAAGATCGTCAAGAGAGTCGAGAAGTAGCGATATCCGAGCATAAGAGGTCAGGCTCGAATGCCTCATCACCGAACAGCTCCCTTTAAATTGATTAGCTGAGATTTTCAGATGCAAAAGCTAGAATCCCGATGCTCCCAATCGGCATTAAGTTCGGAGCTGATCGAAGGAAATGGAAACCGTTATATCGTTTCGGGAGGAAATCATTAGGTGAGAAGTTGAGTAAGAGTTCGATCAAGTTTTTAGCGGTCCTTCTCCTCCTCATCATGGGCGTTCTAATGCTATATGAGAGAAAGCCCAGCGTTGTGGTAGCGAGCCCTCTCGATTCTTACACTGATTTCTCAATGGATCTCACCTCCAAGATCGGGCTCGGGGAGAGGAACACGGCTGTCTCCCCTTATAGTGTTTACATCGCCCTCCTCATGCTGACTGAGGGGACTGGGGGCGATACTAAGGAAGAGCTCATGAAAACGATGAGGATCTCCTCCTTAGACGATGCTAGAAATTGGTTCAATGCGAGCATTAGGAGATTCACTGATGTANAGGGAGGGGCTAGAGCTGAGATAGCTGACAGCATCTGGGTGAAAAAGGGATTTCCGGTCAATAAAAATTATTTAGAAGTAGTTAAACGGTACTATCTCGCTGAAGTACTCAGCTTCAGCGATCCAGTTGATGCGGCACTGAGGATCAATGAGTGGGTCTTCAATAAGACTGAAAAGTTGATAGATAGGGTAGTAGAGGAGCTAGATCCCAGGACCGTGATAGTGCTCGTCAATACGCTCTACTTCAAGGCGAACTGGACGACTCCGTTTGAGGGAGTTGAGGAAGGAGATTTCCACTCCCCAGATGGGACGAAAATAGCTAGCTATCTCAGGGGGCGAGTTAGGGCTAAGTACTTAGATGCTGAGGATTATATAGCTCTAGCTCTCAGCTACGAGGGTACTGATGTCAAGTTCGTCGTCCTCATGCCTAAAAACGATCTCAAGGGATTTTTGAGTGATATTGGAAGGGAAAAGCTACTAGAGATATTCGATAAGCTCTTCAACTCAACTGAGAGCGAGATAGACCTATATCTGCCGAAGTTCGATATAGATAGCGGTCCCCTAGAGCTCAATGACTTGCTGATCTCTATGGGCGTGAGGAAGGTGTTCATCGAAGGGGAAGCTGATCTAAGCCCTATGGTGGAGGGAGATGAGAAGTTATGCGTCGATAAAGTGCTACACAGGGCTAGGGTGAAAGTGGATCTCTACGGGACTGAAGCTGCAGCTGCGACAGCTGTAGTGATAAGGTTGACAGCTTTGCCCTCTCAGGAGATCTCAGTGAGGATAGACAGACCCTTCGCCTTCTTCCTAGTGGATCCGGAGAATAAAGCGGTCATCTTCGCTGGGAGCTTCGTCTCTCCATAACTTATTTTTGAGCTTACAGCCAAGGGAATCGCATTCTTACTGAGGGTTGCGTAACTCAGAATCCATTCTTTGCTCATCTGAATAGCTTAACTGAGTTCTAATGACTCTCGACCCCCCTGATAAAACAGCTGAAACGATCATCTGTCCTCAATATCGCCTTCTTCTAGGGAGTCATTGAGGTTTCAATAGATGTCCTTCAGGCGGAGTATCCTCGCACCATGCTTACTGCTGTACTCCCTGACCTCCTCGCGTAGGAGATGCTCGTCCTCCGAGAGTAAGTCCAAAGACTCGCTCAGAGATAGGGACAAATGTATCGCATCGGAAGCGTAGAGATTCAGTTCAAAGATAAGATCTTTCGCTAGCTCAAGGTTTCTAGAGACTGGGACTATTTGAATTAGACCTAGATCCGCGAGCTCTCTTAACAAGGCGAGTGCATCATCTATCTTACTCCTCGGATACCCTGCTTTTTTCAGACCTCTCGCTACCTCTAAAAGAACCCATTCCGACATTAGGAGGGCTATTCTATTGTGAAGGACATCATCCCGAAGTTTCAATGCTTCCTCCTCAAATATCTCCCCTCTCTTGAACCACTTAACTATTACACAAGAATCAGTGACGATCCTAAGCAACGTCCTCCTCCTCATGGGAGGATATAATAGCTTCTGTAACGCTTGGAAGTGCTTCAGTTCCCTCCCTTATGCTTTCAAATCTTTTTTTGAGCTCCTCTACTTTATAATAACTGATTAAGAGCTTGAGAGCTTGAGTGAACGCCTCGGTCTTGCTGCTGAAATACCCCTCTTTCACGAGCCTCTCTACCTCCCGAACGACTCTCTCATCCAATCTGAGGTTCACCTGAACTTTGGCCACATATCTTTACGTAAGAGCTAGCTTATAAATCTAGCTGAATGAAGTAGATATCGATCTGATTAGTTTCATGTTTAAAAGTCGGAGGCTTGACAGCAGATTTTTATTCCTAAGTGACGGTAAAGATCGATGTCCAGGAACATTGAGGAGTGGGAGAAGCTAGAGGAAGAAGCTAGGGAGATCAGGAGGAGGGAAGCTGATTGGGAATTCATAGAATCCCAAAACCCTAAGGTGAGGGCAGCTCTCAAGTTCTACATAGAGACTGGAGATCTTTACGTCGCATCTAGGATAGCTGATATGAGCGTAGAGGAGTTCAACGATCTCAGGAAGAGGGCGAGGATCCCTAATGTCTGCTGAAGCTTTCGCCATAGCTGATACTTGCTTTCTGATAGACTGGGCATCTTGGAGGCATAGGGATCTCTTGTTCGAACTCTTCAAGACTGTCTTCGTCCCGGAATCTGTCATAAAGGAGATAAGGAGCGAGAGGACGGTGGAGTGGATCGCTAACTCCCTAGCATCCGGGTCCCTATCTCTCTTCACCGAGACCCCGGATGTGATCTCCCTCGCTAGGGACTTAGTCGAGAGGTCTAAGCTGTTCCCTATAAGGGGCTTAGATCTCCCTGAGGCCATATGCTTAGCTGTCGGGAAGATGAGGAATTACACTGTGATAACGGAGAACAGAGGCGCGTTGATGGCAGTTGATATCCTCGAGGAACTCTCTAGTGTGAGAGTCTGGAGGTCCCTCGAATTGATAACTGAGGGGTTGAGAAGGGGTCTCATGAGAGGGGACCCCCGCGTGATCTTCGCGGAGTACGAGGGGGACACGGGGCACAGGTTCCCCAAGAGGGATCTTGAGGTGGTGTTGCTTGAGCTCGGAGGAGAAGATTGAGAAGTGGAGGGAGCTAGAGGAAGAGGCTAGGGAGATCAGGAGGAGGGAAGCTGATTGGGAATTCATAGAATCCCAAAACCCTAAGGTGAGGGCAGCTCTCAAGTTCTACATAGAGACTGGGGACATAAGATTAGCATCTAGGATAGCTGATATGAACATAGAGGAGTTCAGGGAGCTCCTCAGGTCAGCTAAGATCCCTGTAATTGTTTAATCTATCACTCCCCACTGGGGCTCTCTCCAGGGGTCTGAATAGATCTCAGTGGGATGGATCTCATTCCCAGAATTGAGGGGGAGAGGACTCCCTCACTCTATCGGAGGGATCGTCGGAGAACCTCCACTTCCCCTTAGCTAGGTCCAGGAGCACTATCCCGAGCTCCCCTCCCAACTCATCGTTTATGAGGACCTCGAACTCCAAGTTCGATATCACGGCATCGCAAGTCACGGGGCCCACATCTCTGTCATCTGCTTCGACTGATACCTCTAACGCATCTCTGATTACGTAATTCCGCACGGGACCTCCCGCGGTCTCGAATACCTCTATCCGAGAGTCGGGAGGGGGAGGCCACAACCCCATCTCCCTAGCGAGCCTCATGGGTACTAGGAGTTGGGGCTTCTCCGTCTAGAAGCCAGAGTTCACGAGAGCGGATGTCCCGACTTCCTTCCCATCCTTAGCTCTTATCCTCAGTCTCACCCTTACGGCCAAGGCGAGCACCCCTGTGTATATGCCCTATCCTCCTCCTTCTCTTGTGTATATGCCCTATCCTCCCGACGCGCATCAATAGATAGGGAAAGAGTTAAATAAATGCTTTTATGAGTGACTCGAGCTTATAGGAAAATCGAACTCCGATATCTCCTCTCAGTGGGGGAATAGTCTCTCAGGGATCGTTAACACATGGCTACCCTCATGGATAGCTGGGATCGAGAGTCCCTAGCTATGATCGATAGGAGGCGTGGGGATCAATGCAGTACGAATAGCGAGGACGATGGGAGCGAGCAAGATAGTAGGGATAGATATAAGTCTTCTAAACTCGAAATAGCGAGAAAATATCGAGCGGATCTAGTGATAAATCCGCTGGAGGCGGATCCTATCGGAGTAGTGAGAGAGGAGATGGGAGGCGTAGATATCTCATTTGAGTTCGTAGGAAGCATAAATACCATTATGCAGGCACTTAAAATTACGAAGAGAGGAGGTAGGGTTGTTCTAGTTGGGCTCACAAAGAGTTCCCTATCTTTACCGCTACCCGATTTACTGTTCAATGAGAGAGCGATTATCACATCTATCGATCATACTAGGGGAGATCTGAAGGAGTTACTCGAACTGATGGAGAGAGGAATTGAACTTTCGGGACTCGATCAGCGGGGCAGTTGATATCGCCCAGGTACCCAAGCTAGTTGAGGAGATACTCTCTGGGAGATATAGCGGGCTCAGGACAGTGATAAAGTTTTAACTTTCAAGCTGCTCGTGACTTCGGCCAGCCGCATATATCGTTAGCGCATATCACACCGGAGATGACTGCAGCTTCCACTCCCCCTCCCGGGAAGGTAGATGCCCCCACTAAGTAGAGGCCCTTTATCGGCGTCTTGAAGTAAGGCCTCCTCACCCCTATGGATTGATCGAAAGCGTAGATAGCGCCCTCTGGCATCGAAGTGTACCTCTCGAATGTCTTAGGCGTCGCTTCATCTTGCACTACTATTCTATCGCTTATTCCAGGGATCACAGCATCTACTTGGCTTATCAGAGCTCTAGCTATCTCTTTCTTCACCCTCAAGTAATCATCAGTCCCCCTCTCGGGGAAGTCCCTGTAGTTAGCTGGAGCCAGTATGGTGACGCTAGCCTTCCCAGGGGGAGCTAAGCTACTATCAGCGTTAGAGTTTATCACGATATCTAAGCCCTTATCTAAGTCCTTTATCAACGTCGGGTAGTTAGATAGATCCATATCGACGCCTAAGAAGACCATGAAGCAAGATGGGGACATCTTGAGCCCCTTTATGTAGTCGACGAACTCCCTCTCTAAGTGCTCCTCCCCGACTAACTCTAAGAGAGTGGTCTTAGCGTTCACGTTCGAGACTATCACGGGGGCTCTGATCAACTTATCGCTTACTAAAACCCCGATAGCTCTACCGTCCCTCACCACTATCTTATCCACTCTCCTGTTGATCGAGACCTCGCCCCCATGCTCCCTTATGTATTTAGCTAGGGCCTCAGCGAAAGCGCCAGCCCCTCCCTTGGGGAAGAAGCCACCGTGAATGTAATAGGAGACGCAAGCTGTGAGAGCGCTACTAGCTGGAGCTCTATCTGGAGATGTCCCCACGTAGCCTATTAACGCACATAAGAGTTCTTTGAGCCCCTCATCCCTGAAGAACTCATCTAACTTCTCCTTGAAGCTCTTCCCCATCCAATCGTAGAAGTGAGGGTGCTCCTTGGGGTAATCAAGGAGTTTCCTCTCCCCTAGGACTTTCACTATCAACTCAGCTGGGAGGGGGACCCCGTATACATCAGCTTCCTTGTAGCATTCCTCATAAGCTCTCTCAGCTTCATCGAACGAACCTCTCTATGTTCGCTCTCTCATCGGGGAACATCTCAGATAATGCAGCAGTGAACTCCTCTAAGCTATCGGCCCTTATGGTCTTCCCCCTGAATATGAACATCCTAGAGTTCCTCACGAATAAGTCCTCTCTTTTGAGTCCCAATTCCTTGAGTAGGTATGTTATAGGCCCTCTCTCCCATAAGCCGCTCACGTCCTCAACTCCCGAATTGAACGTGAAGCCCCTCCTCTTGAAGGAAGAGCAGTAACCACCCACTTGATAGTGTTGCTCCAATACTANTACTCTGTAGCCCCTCTTAGATAGTAGAGCTCCGCAAGTGAGGCCCCCTATACCTGAGCCCACTATAATGACGTCGTAATCCCCCTCTCTATCTCTCACTCTCCAATCGTACTTCTTGAACTCAGCTGTAGCTCTCCAAGCGGGCAGTTTCACGGGGAGAGCGAGAGAGAGGGATATGCCCAAAGCTATCAAGGCATTGGAGAGTATCAAAGTGAGGGGGAAGCTCAAGAATGAGAATATCAAAGCGTTCACCGCGAAGATAACAGCCCAAGAAGCTGTTATGATGTTATTGATCATGATGAAGGACTCATCCTTCCAGTAGATCTCGGGGTAATCCCTCATGGAGACTTGCAATGTGTAAGGCCTCCTCAACGCTATAGATAACGCGGCCATTAGGAAGAGAGTCAAGTAACCCAAGAAACCGCTCTCATCTATGAAGACCCTGAGGCCTAATGAGAAAGTAGCGAGAGACGCTATGAAGAAGTAGAGGAAGGATACTGCATCCATTATGTTGAAGCTACGCTTAACTACTTGAGGTATCAAGAGGATGGAAGATACCGCTAGAGGGATTACGATCCCTAAAGGGCTCCCGATCCCGCAGAGTATCCAGTAGAGGATCCATGGGATGAAGGAAACTAAGATGTAGAGCATGCCTTTCATAAGCCCTCTGNGGGCTCCGCGAATATAAAAGTTAATTGACATCTTCGGCCTCATCACGACGCTCTTTCCGGAGACTTCCGACTAAGAAGTACCTTCGAGCTATCCTGAGACGCGGCCCTCAACGGGTCTCGAGACCGTTGAATAGAATCGGTCAATCTGGCTTCGAGATCTCGAGTAGTTCTCATGCAGTAACAGCCCTTATGTAGAGCGATCAGGGGTCCTTAATAGCCTGGGGTCTATACAACCTCATCACTAAACCTCGAAGACCGTGAGTTTAGGCCAGCATTATTCGGAGATACCTCATCTATCGATGATCTCTACGACCTCTAAGCTCATATCCACGGCCTTACTGGACATAGTTATGAAACTGCAACTGATCACATCTACGCCTAGTTTCGCGTACTCCAGGGCGTTCTCGTAGTTTATCGCCACCGGAGACCTCTACTATGACTCTATCCCTGAGCCCCCTTCTCCTGAGCTCCTCCACAGCTCTAGCTACTTCTTCAGGCCTCATGTTGTCCAACATAACGATATCGGCCCCGCTCTCAGCAGCTTCAACAGCTCCCTCGACACTAGAGACCTCTACCTCGACTTTGTGCGCGAAACTAGCTCTCTCCTTAGCTAGCCTCACGGCCCTCCCGATGCTACCTATGATCCTCAAGTGGTTGTCCTTGATCAAGACAGCATCGCTCAAGGAGAGCCTGTGCGTATCGCCACCGCCAGCTGCTACAGCTCTCTTCTCGAAGTACCTCAAGCCGGGCATCGTCTTCCTAGTTGCAGCTACTCTCACTCTACTGTTCACATTCATCACTGAATCGATTAGCCTCCTAGTAGCTGTAGCTACGCCGCTACAGTGCATGAGTATATTCAGAATGACCCTCTCTACGCTCAGAACGACCCTAGCTGGACCTGAGATCTCGAGCAGAGTTGAGCCTCTCTCAACTGAATCTCCATCCTTAGCTAATTGCTCGACATGGAGTCCGAGCTTCCTGAGGAAGGAAGCTATATCATCCACGCAAGCTACTACACAGTCCTCCTTAACGATCACTTTAGCTCTAATCTCAGTATCCCTCGGTATAATAGCTGTAGTCGTATCCCAGAAAGGTATGTCCTCTTCTAGGAAGTTGAGGAACTTCCTGAACGCTATTTCCTCGACCAAGGTACCTCAACTCCCATCAGCTTGAAAGTATTCTCGAGAGCCTTCCTCACTTTCGCAGCTACCTCTCTATCCACTTCAACTCTATAAACTCTATACTTCAGGCTCTCGTGAACTTTCTCTAATGTTATCTTCTTCATGTCCTCACATATAGCTTCAGTGGAAGCTGGTATCAGTGAAGCGCCCCCTCTCTCCTTGAGCATCCTGTAAATTATTCCTATCTCAGTGCCTATCATGAACTCGCGATTCTGAGAGTTCTTAACATATCTCAATATCTGGCTAGTGCTACCGATGAAATCCGCTAACTCCCTCACTTCCCTAGGGCATTCAGGATGCGCTAAGAAAGCATAACCTCTGTAAACTGACTTAAGAAGCCTTATAGTCGTAGGATTGAACTTGACGTGGACCGGGCAGTGACCATGCTCGGGCACGGGTATGACTTCCTTCCCCGTCCTCTCAGCGACATAATCAGCTAAGTGCTTATCGGGGCCGAAGATGACAGTATCCTCCTTCAGAGCCTTAACTACATCTAAAGCGTTCGCGCTAGTTACTACGTAATCCGCCTCAGCTTTAACAGAAGCTGGACTGTTGACGTAGATCACGACAGGAGCTCCTTTATGCTCCCTACGGGCTCTGAGGATATCATCGACAGATATCATAGAGGCCATGGGGCACTTAGCAAATGGATCTGGATGCAGGACTGAGCTCTCACTCATGATAGCTGCTTGCTCCGCCATGAAGTCGACACCGCAGAACACTATGAGCTTAGCTTTCAATTCAGCAGCTCTCAGTGAGAGCTCCAAGCTATCACCGACGAAATCAGCTACATCTTGGACCTCCGGGCTCTGATAATTATGCGCGAGGATCACTGCCCCTAGCTCCCTCTTCAGCCTCTCTACATCTCGCATCAGATCGCTCGCGTTTTTCGACGGCATACCCCCCGGAAGTTATTGAACGGATCTATTTATCTATGCCCTTCAGCGGGGTCGGGGATTGGCACCGATCATTCAATAAATTTATTCATCAAGGACTCAGGAATAAGTTTTTAACTGAAATTACCGTCCGTGGGACGCTCTTGAAGGATCGCTGCGGATTTCGATTCCCCTCGAGGGGAGACTAATAGGATTTTCCCCCTACGGCACTCTAATGGACTCGAGGAGGTACATGCTGACTAAGAGGGTGAGGGATCTGGAGTTGATGACAGAGATATAGAGGTGAAGGAGGACAAAACTTCATAATCAGTAATAGGGCCTAGGAGGGATGGAAAGACTTACTTCCCTTATAATCTGATCGAGAGGAGGGGCTCAGAGATGAGGACCTCATCTCCCTGGGTTTCGAGGAGCCAGTAGGGAGCTCGATCAGGCTATCATCCCACACCATGAGGCAAACGGGGGCCTCTTACATATTCTCGGAGGGGTTCAGGGCCTCAGGGGCCGGGGAGGCACGTTCACTCCCTCTAAGAGGGGAAGAGATATTATCCTCATCGCTAGCTCTTCATCCAGGCTACTGGGTAGGAGGGTAGGACTCAGCTCAAGAGGGCTTTGCCCCTCTCTGCATTCCCGTTCTCGATACCTGGAGTATTGAAAGTTGGATATGGCTCAAGAGACTATCTTCATTAACTCCTCTATGAATAACCTGAACTTCCATCCTCATATATTGTATGGGCATTATCGAGAGATACGAGATCTCGGCTGAGTCTATGAACACTCTCTACTCTCATCCTGGTGTAAATCTTCTTATCAGAGACTCCTAGGGAGATCTATTTTTCTAGGGCCAGACCATACCTCTCAAGCCTCTCAAAGTGCCTATAGTTTCTAGTGAGCAGCTTCATTCCCTTGGCTATAGCTGTAGCGCTTATTATTAGATCTGCATCACTCAAAATCTCCCCTCTCGACCTCAACTCCTCGTAGAGCTCGCAGTACTTCAATATCACACTATTATCTAATCCTATTATATCAAAAGACTCCTCCAGAAGCCTCTTCGCCTCTTCCCTCTTCTCCTCAGGGATCCCCCTGAGGTACTCTAAAGCCGTCAGTACTGATATGGCATCACCCAGAATTCTCCCCTCCCTCAGGGAATCTATTAGAGCATCTGTGTCAATGAGAATCAAGGGAGAACTCCCTCCTGAATCTCTTATGGGATTCCTCTATCTCCTCTAA
>Ga0065719_100327_pt1 | contig 33082 bp, 35 predicted proteins | sample GBSCel85sediment_FD_59106 | JGI IMG/M metagenome (GOLD analysis project Ga0065719, IMG submission 59106) | Hot spring sediment microbial communities from Great Boiling Spring, Nevada - Cellulolytic enrichment CS 85C v3 (version 3) | ecosystem: Environmental > Aquatic > Thermal springs > Hot... | reverse complement strand
AATACTTTTCGTATGGTTTAACAACTTGATAAGTCCTTTCAACAATAGCATCTTTTCCTTTCAATTTCTTGTATCCGCTTCTACTACTAACGAAATGGAATTTCAAGCTTAAGGTTATCAAGTCAGTAAAAGGAGCTTGTGTAGTTTCTTCCAGAGATTTGAGTATTAGATAAGTTTCTTTACTACAAAAAATCGGAATATCGTTTCTTAAATAATGAATTAAGCTTGAATGGTCAGAATGTGCATGTGAAAGCAACAAGCCATTTAAAAACTTTTGTTGAGGATAGGGTAAACCCAAATGTCTGCAAAAGTCTTCCCTATAAATTGGTAAGTCAGAAAAATTTGGTAGCAAACCAAATTCTACTAAGTCCATAAATCCATTGCAAACTCGCGGTTGTAAAAACTCAGCAAAATATTGCTTGAATTTAGTAAAGCTTAGACCAAAGTCGAGCATTATTTTAGTGTTTTTAAATTCGAGAAGAATTTTATTTCCTCCAATCTCTTTTTCTCCACCAAAAATCCTTATATTTACCATAAAATTTTTAAATTAGCGAAAAATATATCATATGCCCACTCTAAGGAGTGGAGCTGTAATTCTTGGTGCTTATGCAACAAAAATTAGAAAGGCTTTATTCGCTCAGCTTAAAGACAAAGTAAAAGCTGGGGAGATTTCAAGCCAAGAAGTTGCGAGAGCTTCTGGTGAATTAAACAAAGTGCTTTATACTCTATTCGTAGAAAAATTGAAATTGGAAAAGGGTGATGTCGTCAGGGTTGAGATTGACTACGAGATTTTGAATTCAAAAATCATTTGGAAATGGAGCGATATTAAGATAAGTTGCTATAGGAANGTTTCAGATGAGGAGATAANTAAAAATCTTGGGGAGGTNCTNACATCAAGTAAACCAAAGGAATTTTCTGTAAGGAAAGTTAGAGAAACGAGTCTTGGAGATGTAATATTTGAGGTTTTNAAAAATGAAGAGGAAGTAGGTTTGGTGGTTGTTACTCCTCTAGATGAAGAAATAATAGTTAGAGGAGCGATAAAACCAAGCACCATAATTCCAAAAACAAGAATTAGGGCAGAAAGAAGTGTAGAGGAATACTTGAATGAAGCGATAGAGGATTTGCTGAAGATTGGTAAGCAAGCGGAAATAGAAGAAGTGGAGAAGATAATGAGAGAGATTTCCTCTCTCTGAAATAGCTAACAGAAAGCNTTTTATATTTGGGCATCTAANANNTAATTAGGGTTAATTTTCTAAATATATCGTTAATTTCCATTCAATTTACCTCTCATTGATAGCCAGTTGTTAGTATTGAATCTGGCCGAGGCGTTTAGAGATGAGTATGAAAAGGATGTACAAAGGTGAAAGGTATGAAAAGAGACGTGTATTTGTTAGTAGTAGTGCAGATTTTAATAGCCATAAGCATGGGAATCGTTGGACCTGTCTATTCAATATACTTCGAGAGGATTTCGGGAAGCTTAAGAGACGTTGGAATAATAATTGGAATTTATTGGATAATTGTTGGTCTGCTAGAAATTCCTTTTGGACTCCTTTCTGATAGAATTGGAAAAAGAAAAATTTTCGCTATTGGTGGAATTCTTGTTTCACTTTCAATTTTCCTTTACCCTCTAGTTTCCAATTTTTATCAAATACTCGCAACTGAGATAATTGGAGCTATAGGTTACTCCATGCAAACACCAGCCTTTTATGCTTTGCTTGCTGATACAACAAGAAAAAAGAAGAGAGGATTTGAAGTAGGTTTAATAGATTCTAGTTGTAATATTTTCTATGGAATAGCTTCAATAGTATCAGGAATACTGATATCCATTTTCGGGTTTTCTCTAATTTTCACCTTAGCTAGTGCCTTGCACTTTACATCTAGCATTGTTGTAGGTAAGAGAATGAAAGAAGCTCTATAGCCTTACATTTTTTATTAACTCATTTATTAGTGAATACACATCGAGATCGTACCTTCTTTTTAACATATCTAAAATGCTTTGTCTAATTCTCAATCCAGCAGCAACTTCGTGTCCTCCCCCAAAAACAAAATGGTANGGACATCCGATCTCTTTCCTTATTCTATTGGCTATTTCGGAAGCAAAATGACCAGCTGGAATTGAAGGTGAGTTGCTTCTAAATGAGAATTCAGAATAATCTTCAATTCGTGAGGATTCCACACCCACTATGATGAGAGAACTATTCCTTACCATTCCGCTATCAGCGATTGGGGAATAAGCTGTGAAGAAATATTCAATATAAGGTGGATATTTTAATAATTTCGATAAATCTATAATAATTCCTCTATAAGACACTATTGTTTGTGATTTTGGCAAAATTGCTATAAAAGATTTAGTGTCATTAAAATAGGAAACTCTATCACTTCTCGGCACATAATGATCAATATGGTAGTGAAGAAATGCGTTTCTTGCAATTGGTTTAATTTTTTCCCATTCTTTATCTGCTTGAAGAATTTCTAGAAGATGATATCCATTTTCATATTCGTACCCTAAATCTTTTGGATGTCTTGTTAATATCATAGGATTGTTAATTTTAGAGGACAACATTACATGAGCCGCAGCCGACTTAAGAAGCTTGTGTGTGGGAGAATACATTTTTTGAATTTCTGTTAAAGAATACGTCCGCTGCTCCTCACCAACTTTCAAACCTGCATATCTTATAGCACCATTAAAAATATTGATAAAATCATCAAAATGAGTTACGAAACCTTGGTACTCCTTTATCATTCCTACGTTAGTATAATTCTCTACAATTTTTCCAATTTTTTCATCCCTTATGCTTGCTATGAATTGTCTAGTTCTAAGATCCGTATAAGTAGCGAGCAACGTGGGGATTAGAAAATGTTTAAGTGTATCCACATTATACTTATTCAATTTTTCTAGGACGTTAGAGACTATCCTAAAAGTAATTTCACCAGCGCAAGGTATGTTCGGTCCTTTCCACCATATGTTTGCATCGCTAGAATGACCCAAATTGAGATAAGTAAGGCACTCGGTCTCTCTTTCCATCTCTCTTATCTTCTTTGCTTCTTCTCTACCAATAAATGGATGATGATCTATTATCATCAATTTAATTTTTTCTTTTGCTTTTGGATGTTTGGAAATTTCTTCTACATCTTCCCAAAATGGGTAGAGAGGTGTGAAGTCCGTTCCTATATATAACAGGTTAACATCTCTCTCCAGGTTTACTTTCATATCGTTGAGAGGTAGGCGTGAGACAGAAAAAGTTAGTTTATAAGAAGAGTTGTGAGAATCGATAGAGTAAGGAACGTTTGTCATTTGAAAGAGGATTGCCAAATTAACACTACTTCCGATAGCATCTCCGTCAGGATGGTTAATATCGAGATAAACTCTTTTCTTCTCTGGAGATGTGATGAAAGAAAGTAAAGTCTCTGCGCCAATTTCTATNAAAGANTNAGAGGTTTTNCCATAAGTTTTNANATCGTAGAGCTCNGGAATGTGATAAGCAGGATCTATCATATATACTACTGGCTCAAAATCTTTAAATGCGTTTTCAATATTTTAAACTTGATTTTCCCTTATATCTTACTTCCTTAAACTCGTCCCACACAATTTTATCCTTCCTTTTTACATCCTCATAGAAAATAAATCTTGGGGGGAAGGGAGTAGGTTCATTAACGTTAACAAAGACTTCTCCACTCAACACTTCGAGTATTTCCTTGAGATTCGTGGTAAACGGTATTTTCTCTTTAATTAATCTACAAATGATTTTATAAATCTCCTCATTTGGAAAACTTGTATAAATCATAAACCTTCCATGCGAAGGGGGAAACAAATATATACCGCCATACAAATAACCTGCCACGATTTCGAAGGGATGAGAGCCACAAACATTTTCTTTTCTCCATTTTTCAAAAGCGTTTACATCGTCTAGAGGAAGATCTAAAAGGTTGCAGTCTCTAAAGTCTCCGTATCTTCTTCTCTTCTCTATTATCTCCTCAATACTAGCTTTTGAAATTTCCAAAAATCCTAAAGCGTCATAAACTAAACCTACGACTTTCAAGTACTCTCTTAAAGAAATACTATCAGAGCTTAACTTTCTCTTCCTATTTTCTCTGTATTTTTCAAGAATAGCTTTAGCCTCTTTCTTTGTTATTACAGGTTTTTCTACATACTTCAATTTTACTCTTCCTCTTATGAATTTTTTAGAAATATCGCTTTCACTTATCGGAATAGGGTCTTTTAACCGAAGCTCAGCAAACGAGTAGAGCAAATTAATTAGGTTAAAAACGTCTCTCGAAATCGAGTCTTCTCCCTTCCTTACCCTCATATTAAACCCAAGGGGGAAAGCAATAGCATATTCTTCAGAGTTGTAAAATCTAATTAAGCTTAATGGAATAAACTTTAGGCTTTTGCCTTCGTCTTCAAATGGAAGGAAAAGATATTTGTAAATTATCTTATCGCTCAGGAGCTTTGTTGGCAAAAGAAGCTTTTCAAGTTGCTCTAACGTTTTGTAACATTCAACATTCTTTACCTCTATTTGATTTCTACAAATGTCTTTATAAAGCAATTCATAAGGATTAACTGGATATTTTTTTATTAGCTCTTCAATTTTTTCCTTATTCTTCATTTTCAAAATTGCACCTCCACTTTAATCTCTTTCAATTTCCCAAATCTTAAGGCGCCAATTTCCCTATCTATTCCAATAACCTCAAGCTCATCCACATCAACGTCTTCTTTCAATATCGGACTCAACAAATCTTCTTTATCCACTACATTAATTTCTGTTCCACTAGAAAGAAAGGAAAAAGCTGGCAAGCAAACTATTCTTTTACCATTTTTCATCTTTCCATAAAGCAGAGCAGGCAGCTTAATCCTGTCAAATCCCTCTTTCAAAATTATAGCTGGCTCTTCATGACCAATAATCAACGTATGAAAATTGGTTGGGTAAGGAAACTTTTTGTGGCCATGTGAAAATAAATAGCCCTTCTCAAGGTAGAAAGGGTCGAAAATTTGGAGGTTAATCTTGGAGGCGATGTTCAACAAATAATTATCATGGTTTCCCCTAACAACAATTATTTCATCAACCTTTTTCCTTAAGAATTCAACAAGCTCCATAACTTCTCTCCATTCTTGCTTGCTCGCCTCTCCGAATTCATGTTTCACATCTCCATTAATCAAGATTCTTCTTGCCTTAACTCTCCTTAAAATATCATTAAGTTCTTTTTTCATTTCTTTGAGCTGAATTTGTGGAACAAAAACCCCTCTTTTCTCGGCAAGGTATAACTCTTCCCCAAGCTGTAAATCCGAGATGACAAGGAGATCGAGTTTTTTGAGATAAATTGCTTTAAATCCGTTTATGAGTTCAACATCCTCGAAAATTTTCATAAGTAGTATTGTTTGAAAAACATAAGAAAGATTTATAAAGATATCTTTTATAAAAGTAACATGTCAATCTCTAACCTTTTGGAGGAAGAACTCGAGAGAAAGTTGAGAAAAATCGGTCTAGAGAGTAAAGATGTTGAAGCTTATGAAACGAGGGACAAACAACTCCTTCTCTACTTGAAAACAGGGCAAAAGGTTAAGATAACCGATCCTTATCTTGTCAAGCTTGCTAAAGCAAAGACTAATGAAGAAAAAATAGCGTGCTATCTTTCAAAAGATGCNCTGCTAGCACGTTTGTACACATTGGAAAGCATATTCAAAGGTAAAATAAAGCTGGAAGATTTTATAAATAGGTACTCCTCTCTCGACCCTCCTGCTCTCCTCAAGAGAATTAAGGAAATAGAGGAAGAAAGCAGGGCCCATCTTTCGCAGCTAAAAGAGTATCTTATAATAAGAATTCAGTCTCTCTTGACAAGAAAGGGGCCGTATTATCTTGAGTGTATAGAGACGTCTTTATACGGAAAAACTACCCAAGAGCTCGCTGAAATTTACATGAAACTTTCTGTTGCTGAGAAGATCACTCCTAGCGTTTTAGAGACGTTATTAGATGTACAGTAACCCTTCGTTTTTTCCGTACATCTCCTGAATATAAGAAACAAACTTTGAACCATTATCTATCATTTTTACTCGCTGAGCCAAGCTCATCGGTAAACACAAATCCTTTCTTTCCCTTCTTTCTCTGAGTACTTTCTTTGCATACTCCTTCATCCCTCCTTCGGTGAAAAACAAGACTCGGTTTAAGCCTAAGGAAGGTGAGTATGTACTTAAAATGTTTTCCACTTCTTCATCCTTTTTTGCACTCATTAGCATTCTCAACAGCGAATNATCATACGCATCTATAATAAAGAGGTTTAAGAAAGCATATTCTATAGTGGTGCCCATGTAAAAAGTAGAAGCAGGAGGAATATTTCTGATCAACTTTTTTTCAAAGGCCCTTACAGTAGGTTCAAACGTTTCAAGAATTTCCTTGACCTTTTTTCCATCTAGAAGTTCATAGGTCAAATAATCTCTTCCTGTTACGTATTCCATATAGATTCTTGAGGTTTGAGCGCAAGAAAGTACCTCGGAAACTTCTTCAGGGTAAAGCACTTTCCTTCCACTCATGTGAATTTCTTCAAGCATTATGCCTATTCTTTCTATCTCTTTCGTTAACTTATTGAGGATTTCGGCTTCCCGAAGAGTGTAAGGGAAAAAGAAGCTTGATTTACTTCTTTTTTCCAGGAGAATGGGCCATACATCTTCATTATTATATTGATACCATGTTTCTAGCGCTTTCAAACCTCTATCTCCCTTTCTATAAGATCTTAAAATATTGTGATAGGTCTCTCCAATTCCCCTTAATACTCCTCTTAAAAACTCTAACTCCTCCTTAACTGCTTCTTTCACAATCTCCCTTTTCGTTGGTGTTAGCATATATTATGACTTTCCATGAAGGTTTATAAATTGTTGGCNTTTTGAGTAACTGTGGTAAAAATTTAAATTCTTTGAGGCAATAGAAGAAATGGCAGAAGAAAAATATCTTGTATTAAACATACGAAAAGCCTTAGTTAGAAAGCAGAGCTGGAGAAGAAGTGAAGCGGCTNTCTTTCTTTTGAGAAGACTGTTAAAGAGGCATTTAAAAACAGAAAAAATAAAAATTTCCCAAGCTCTTAACAACTTAATTTGGAAAAGAGGAAGTAAAAAGCCAAAAATGAAAATAAAAATAAAAGCTATCAAGGAAGGAGAATATTATAAGGTTGATGTAGCAAGTTGATATAATGAAAAAGCTTTTTGATTATTATGGNGATGTTAATATAGGTTTCTATGGNAGAGCAAGCGATAAGCTTTTCTTGTGTAGCTTTGAAGAAGAACTTTCATCAATTCTAAACGTCCCTCAAAAGAGAGTTACNATAGGTGGAAGTGAGTTTATAGGTTTATTTTCTGTAATGAATTCGAACGGAATAATTTTACCATTCATAGCAAAAGATGAAGAAATAAGAGAAATAAGAAAGCTTGGTCTAGATGTTCTCGTACTAAAAGAAAAATTCACAGCTATAGGAAATTTGATGGTTGTAAACGATAAAGGAACAATTGTCAGCGAGTTAATATCCAAAAAAAGTTTAAAGTCCATAGAGGATGTTTTAAAAGTTGAGGCTGTTCAAGCATCTTTGGCAGATTCCAAAATCGTTGGGAGCGTTTGTTTTGCAACTAACAAGGGTGCGATCCTTCATAGAGAAGCTAGAGAAGAAGATGTCGAACTGGTAAGAAGCGTTTTGAAGGTCGAAGTTGAAAGAGGAAGCGTCAATTTCGGCTCTCCTTTTGTAGCTAGCGGAATAATAGCAAATAGTTATGGTGCTTTAATAGGAAGCAAGACTACTGGTTATGAATTAGACGTTATACTTAGAGCGCTTAAAGTCTAAAGCTTTGGCCTTATTATAGTTCCTGCACTCTTTCCTAAAAGTGATTTATAGACGTTATTCTTTTTCATAGCATTGACTATTTGGCATCTTACTCCATTCATAGCAAGAATTTCTAACTTTTTTATCTTTCCGATTAGACCACCTGTTTTATCAAAAGACTCTACATCAGCTATTAATCCTTCATGAGAGGTGATAAGCTTTAATGGCCTTGCATCTTTATGTTTTTTTGGATTTTTATCACAAACAGAAACGTCTATATACATTATTCCTTCTCGAACCCTCATCATAAGTCCAGCGTAAAGAAAAGCATCATCCCCAGAAATTATTGCATACCCTTTTGGTATCTTATNAACAACAGTTCCAAAAGAAACTGGTATGCCGCCGCTTTTTATAATATCTCGAACTTTTCTTAAATAGTCCCACATCTCAAAAATTTTCAACTTTTCATTCCATTGACAATACTTTGATAAGTCTACCTGCTCAACTGGTAAAAATTTTCTGAAAATTTCAACAAAAATATCACTCAAAAACCTGCAATATTTCCTTACTTTTGGAGATACGCCAAGATAATCTACAGCTATGTGCCCATATTGCTTTACTCCATGAAAAACAATCAAACTCGTTTTTCTCCTTTTTAAAGCCATTGAAACTTCCTCTGCATACCTTCCTATTTCTTTGTACCTAATGAAATTCTCTGGTCTTTCTATTAATTCTTCAAGAGTTTTTGGCTTTTTCTCAAACGTTATCGATGAACCACCAAATTTAACAACAACCTTGACTACCATTAAAAATATTCCTTTCAACGTTTTTTATGGATGTACTATTTTTAGGACCGGCAGGAAGCGGAAAAACAAGCTTAATTAGCTCTTTTTCTAACTGGATTAAAAACACTCAGGATAAATCGGTTTCTTGTATAAACTTAGATCCNGGAACCGATTACCTACCTTATGAGGCTGATTTCGACATCAGAAATTTCTTCACTATCGAATCAATAATGAAGGAAGAAAAACTTGGACCGAATGGTGCTCTAGTTAGGGCGATAGAGAGAATGGTTGAAATGGAAGATAGAATTAAACCAGAAATAGAAAAAGTAAAAGCCGAGTTTAGACTTATAGATTTGCCTGGGCAGTTAGAGCCATTTCTTTTTCATTCAGGTGAAAAAATAATTAATTATTTCGATGCAAAAAGAATGCTCGGAATTTTTCTAATACCTGCAGAAATGTTTAGCCCCAAAGAATTGGCTATAGCTGAATTATTAAGTCTTATAGTTAGGTTGAAACTGGAGATACCAACGATAAATGTCTTGTCTAAGATAGACCTATGCAAAAACACTGAAGAAATAGAAGGCTTTCTGAAATCACCAAAAAAGCTCAGAAAAGCTCTTAAAGAAATGGAAGGTGGGGTAGAAAAAGATTTGATTATAATTACCTCTAAGCTTGTTGAGAAAATTGTAAAAGAGCAAAGAATAATAAAGACTTCAGCTAAGACAGGAGAAGGTATGAATGACCTTTATGATGTTTGCTACGAAGTATTTTGTTCGTGCGGCGATCTCAGATAAATATTTAAAGTCTTTTCTCCTANCTTCCCTATGAGAAAAAAGATCAGAATACTTGCAGATTACGATCAAACGCTAGTAGATGTTATACCTTTCTACTTAATAAACCTAGACATATTTCTAGAAAATCTTGTTTGCTCGATGGCCAACTTCCTAAAATATGTTATCAAATATAAGAATGCGAGACTGTCGAAACTCATTCACTATTTTCTTTTAGAGGAAAACAAGAGAAGTAAAAAGATATTAGAAAGAATGAGAAAAAGATTAAATTTATATGTCGATGAAAATTTACTTAAATTGCTCGTAGAGCTAAGTGAAAGCGAAAATTATGATGTAAAAATTGTTAGTTCTTCGTCGCAAAACATTATTGAAGGTGTTTTAAAAGAACTGGAGAAAATACATGGGAAAAAGTTTAACATAGATGTTATTGCATCTTCTCAAGATAGTCTGGTAACAGCCAGAAGCAAGGGAGAAATAGCGAAAAATTATAATGGGCTGAAAATTTGCTTTGTGGATGGTCCAAATGATGTAGAACTCTCTGAAAACTGTGACATATCAATAGTAAAGACTTCGCTGATTTACTATTTGTCAAGGGAGAAGCCAAGAGGGTATAGAGTTAGGAAGAAAGTGTTCAAAGAAGTTTTAAAGCTATTAGAAAATAAATTAACTTTCAGAGAGTTCTACCAATAGATTCTTCTCGTCTTCTCTTAAATAATCAAAAACCTCTTTCAACCTTTCCACATCTTCTTTACTCAAATCGACTGACAAGAATATCGTTCTCAAAAATGTTTCTACCAACGATTGCTTCTTCTATGCTTATAGCAACCCTTTCTCCTTTTATTGCTTGATGTATAGTCCTTCCTTCGCTTTGAATTTCTTTAACGCTTCCTATAACCTTATTTCCTCTCTTAAGAGTTACTCCAGGTTTTAAAGTGCCTTCTAAAACATCAACACCAAAAATTGCCGGTTTGCTACTTCTAAATATTGCACCCGGAATTACTCTGAGCTTAACTGGCCTTGGGAGAATAGCAAGCTTAGCTTCAATATCTTTTCTCCTCTCTTCTTCCATCCATTGCTTATACTCCTCTATTATTCTGTAAATCACATTCGAGCTAAATACTTTTAGACCAAAGTTTTTAGCTTCATTTATGGTTTGTTCATCAACTTTTACGTTAAATGCTAATATAACCTTTCTATATTTGTCTTGAATCAATTCACCTTCAACAAGGTCTTCTCTTGTTATGCTACCAATATCCGCCTTTCTTATTGGTATACCAGCTTCTCTCAGAAGCTTAACCATCGCCTCTAAGCTTCCAACAGTATCAGCTTTAATTATTACTCCATTAGGGTCTCTCTCAAACTCAACATACTTTTCAATCCTCACTTCCTCTATTAACTCTGGAATCTCTTTCTCATCTTTCGTTGCCCTTATTGGCATTCCAGCAATTGCATTTTCCAGATTTTGAGCCACAACCTTAACTCCAACTGCAGCCCTAACTTCATCAACGTTAATAAACTTTTTCTCAACCCTAATTTCTTGTAAAGGCCTTGGTAAAAGTAAAGCCTTAACTTTCGTTACTATTGGATCTTTACCACCAATTATTAAGTAATCTTCTCTAGAAAGCTTCCCATCGTAAAGTATAACATCTAGCGTTAACCCAAGACCCTTAACTTCCTTAACTTCCAATATTATTCCTTTTGCCTTTCCAGAGCACCTCATTTTTTCTTTCAAGAATCTTTGAGCTAGACCAGCTAACAATGCCAACAATTCGGCAATCCCCTCTTTAGTAATAGAGCTAACTGGAGCGATTGCTATTTGTTTCGTAAAATCTGTTACCCTATCGAATCTCTCGCTATCAAAATTATATTCTGCCAAAGATGCTACTATCATGTAAATTTTTTTGTCCAATTCTTCAACAACGCTTTCCTCTTGTTTCGAGATGCTTTGGAGAAAAGAGGTAGTGTTTTGATTCTTCCAACCAGGAATTTTATCTATTTTTGTTGCGGCAACAACAAAAGGAACTTTGTATTCTTTTATAATCTTCAAGCTCTCACGTGTTTGCTCTTGAAAACCTTCATTGATATCAACAACCAAAATCGCTAAATCAGCGACGTTACATCCTTTCTCCCTCATGCTAATAAAAGCGGCATGACCTGGAGTATCGATAAACAACAAACCAGGAATTTCGATATGAATCTTCATTTTCTCCAGTAAATCTTTCGACAAACTTTCTATGACTTTTTTAGGGATGAAACTCGCTCCTATATGCTGNGTTAGCTCTCCTGGCTCCAACTTTGTAACGCTTGTCCCCCTAATNCAGTCTAGCAAAGTCGTCTTTATGGGTTTTAAGGCTTAAAGCCTTAAAACTTTCCATGGTCAACATGCCCAACTGTTATTACAATCGGACTTCTAATCTCTTCCATTAAATGAACTCGATTCAGAGAATAAAAGGCTTTCCAATTTCAAGAAATTAAGCAAGCGGACCATCCACAATCTAAACAGCTTACACATCCGCTCTGATATACTAATTTTTCTGAACCACAAGCTGGACATTTCTCAATTTGATTATTTCCATTTTCTCTCACGATTTTCCCGCTTTTCTTCAACTCAACAATCCATCTTGGCTCTTTTAGCCCAAGCCTTCTCATTATTTTTACCGTATCATTTTGAATAATCTTTAAAGCTTCTATAATTCTTTTTTCTTCAGCTTGAGAAGGTGCATACAAAACTTGTTTTGACTTGCTTCCCTCTCTATAAATTGTTATTCCCTTGCATCCCATCTTGTAAGCAGCGATGTAAGCTTCTAGAATGTCATCCACAGTTGCAAATGAGGGCAAGTTAATAGTCTTGCTTATTGAGTTTGTTATCCAAAGTTGAGCAACAGCTTGCGCTCTAACATGATCCCACCATGGAATGTCTAAAGCTGTAACAAAAACTCTTCTCAAATGTTCTGGAATTTCTTGCAAACCTTGCAAACTTCCACCATTTTCGGCAATTTTCTTTAAAATGTCGTCATTATACAATCCCTCTTTTTTAAATTGCCTTTCAAATTCAATGTCGGTATAGAAAAAGCTACCAACCGTTACTCTCTTCTCAAAAACTAGAGAAAATTGAGGTTCTATTCCGCTTGAAACATCGAAAAGCATGCTTATGCTTCCCGTTGGAGCTATAGTAGTAACTTCTACATTTCTAATTCCATATCTCATTATCTCTTCTCTCAATTTCTCCCAATCCAGATTCCAAAGGTTTCTATGATAAAATCCTTCAATGGGCATTTCTCCTTTTTTGTAGCTTGTAATTTCATAAAATGGAAATACTCCTCTTTCTTTCGCTCTTTCAACAGAATAATACATCGCATAATAAGTTAGAAATTCTGAAACCTTTTCTATAAATTTAAATCCTTCTTCAGAATTGTAGGGAATTCCTAATGCAAACAAAGCGTCAGCTAAACCCATATAACCAAGACCAATCCTTCTAACGTTTTTGCTAGCTACTGCAATTTTCTCTATGGGATATTTATTAACGTCGATAACATTATCCAGGAATTTGTAAGCAACTTCTATCGTCTTTTTGTATTCTTCCCAGTCAAAGTAAGCATTCCCATTTTCGTCAAATTTTATCATTGCATAAAGATTTATAGAGCCGAGATTGCAAGATTCGTATTCATACAGAGGCTGTTCACCGCAATTGTGACTTATTATTCCGTTGGAAATGTACCTATTGAAACCAGGAACGCTAAAGTCATAAACTAATTTCTCGCCAACATATTCTACTCTTGAAACTCTAACAAAATTGTCATCAATTTTAGTTTTCTTCAGTTTGTTAGAAAGTTTTTCGTTTTTATAATCTATCAATTTTATCTTTTCTTCAAAAATTTTCCTGCTATAGTTTTTGATTATAAGTTCAAAATAGCCGTTAGTCTCATATTCTTTCCTTTCACCATTTACAGTAATGTATTCAAACTTTCTCCTATAAGGCCTTTCATAAATCTTCGAGAATATACCAAACAAAGTTAACAAGAGTTGAGTTTCTTTTAACAAATCTTTGTTAGAGGAAGATAATCTTATTGCTCCATCTTTATCAACGTATCCATCTGCTGAGAAGAGACCACTCAAAAATCCTTTAACAAATTCTGCGTTTGCTACAAAAACAATTTCTGGTAAGCTGGTTTTCTTTCTCATTAGCTTTTTGAAAATATCAACAACTTCTTTCTTGCTCGCATAAATCCACATCTCATTATTTCTCTCAAATTTGCTAACATTTGCTTCGAATTTCTTTTCAAGCAACTCTTTTACATATTCGGAAACTTCTCTTTCAGACTTAGCATTAAAGTAGAAGAATACTTTTTCTCCAATATACCCATCTCCAACCAACCAACCTAACAGAAATCCTAACTCTCTATCTAGCTTAATTCCATCAACTTCTCTCAACCCATAATTCTCTATCTTATCAACATCAATTCTTGCTATCTTTATTTCTTTTCCTTCTGCATATTTTGCTTCTATCCAACCTTCTTTTGTAAGTATCTTGTGGTCTTCTGTTACCTCAACCTCCATTCCATTCTCCAAAATCAATTTGACAGTTGGCTTAAATCCGACTTTCCAAACCTTTGCATCGATTGAGATTGGAGAACTTATACTCAACGTTTTTCCATGGATAGTCGTGTATAAAATTTCGCTTTCTCCATCTACTAAGAGTTTTATATTATTGCTCTCGCCATTATGTCCATTACTCAAATAAAGCAAACTCTCAGCCCTTAATAGGCCATAGGGGGTTAAAATTCTTGTATCTCCAGTTACGCAAGGATTAGTTGCCCTAATCAATCCTCTGCTCTCCTTCTGAACATTTCTCTTGTTTATATTATCTAAAAACAGAACCCCTGGGTCTCCAGTTCTCCATGCTAGGCTTACAATTTCATGAAGTAAGAATTTTGGGTCTATATATTCAACAATCTTGCCATTTCTCGGATTTACAAGCGGATACTTCTCGTTTTTTTCATAGCAACTCCAGAAATGCTCGTCCAACATGACAGAAATGTTGAAATTCTCAAATTGACCCTCTTTTTCTTTTGCATGAATGAATTTCAAAACATCTGGATGCCAGCTTTCTAGTATGCCCATATTTGCTCCTCTTCTCTTTCCTCCTTGCTTAACAACATCGGTAACGACATCAATTATTCTCATGAAAGATACAGGACCGCTTGCAATTCCACTAGTGCTTGCTACTATATCTCCTTCAGGCCTGAGCTTCGAGTAATTTATTCCTACTCCACCGCCAGATTTGAAAATTAGGGCAGCATCCTTTGCAGCATCCATTATGCTTTCCATGTCATCTTCTATCCCAATAACAAAGCAAGCACTTAATTGCCCTAACCTTGCACCAGCGTTGAAGAGTGTGGGAGAATTCGGTAGGAATTTTTTATCGACCATTAACTCAAAATATTCTCTGAAATTTTTGTAATACTCTTGGAATTCTCCATTTTCTAACATTCTCAGAAACTCGCTCCATCTAACCTTCATCTTTCCTTGAGAATTTAACTCGTCATATAAACTTTTCATTCTTTCAAGATGNTATTTNTTCCAAGCAATGAATCCGTTTTCCGTTTTAAATCCAAGCTTGCCCTCGTATTTTTCTGGCTCAAAATCCTCAAATGGCTTAATTTCTTGCTTGCCCTCTTTATCGAAAACTTTGGCATCATACAATAAATCCGGAATAACTACAAGCATTGCCACTCTTTCAAACATTTGCTTTGGACCTTCTATCAACTTCCCTTCTTCATTCTTAAGCAAATACCTACTTGCCATTAATTTTAAAGCATTTATCGAAAACCTTTTTGCTACTTCTTCCTCATAAAATCCTTCCAATATCGCAATTTTCTCCCTTCTTATCTCTTCCTTCTTTTTCCTGTAAGTTATGTATGCTTTCGCTACTTCATAATTTCCACTTTTAACTAAGACTTCTTCGACTAAATCTTGAACTTGTTCTACATGAGGAATTTCATCAGGCTTCAATTGTTTTTCAAGAAGAGATACAACTTCGTCAGCCAACTTTTCTGCCAATTTTTTATCTCTTCTTCCAACCGCTTGTATAGCTTTCCATATTGCTTCGACAATCTTCTCCTTTTTGAACTCGACAATTCTCCCATCTCTTTTTTTAATTAGTTTTAGCATAAGTTCACCATCCAAAGTACTAAAACTTGTTTCGCCAATTTAAAAAATTTTTCTGTTTTAAAGAATATATTTTACTCTTCTGCCTTCCAAATCTCTTCTGAAACCTTCATCCTTTTATTGATAACCCTTGCAATAACAAATAAAACGTCTGAAAGCCTGTTTAGATACGAAAGAATTTCACTTCTCACAATCCTTTTCCTTTTTGAAAACTTAAAAGCCTCCCTTTCTACCCTTCTACAAATTGCTCTTGCCGCTTGCAAAGAAGAAGAGGATATGCTTCCTGTAGGATAGATGAAGTTACTTATCCGCTCTACTTCTTTTTCTAATTCGTTAATGACATCTTCCAACCATTTTACTTCGCTCTCACCAATTTTTTTCTTAATGGAAGCTCCAATCAATTCAGAACTTATAAGAAAAATGTGGCTTTGAATTTTTTTCATTATTTCATCTAAATCTCTAAACTCAGAACGTCCTTCAAATTTTAGAAGACTTCTCGAAAAACCTATAAAGCTATTTAATTCGTCTAGCTCTCCAATTAAGCCTACAAGCGAGGAAGTTTTGTCTAATTCGCATCCTAAAATCTTTGTTTTTCCTTTATCTCCGCTTCCTACATTCGGCTTCATTATATTACTCCTCCCTCAACTTTTTAACTATTTTTTCATGGAGCTTCATCAAAAGTTTTCTTCTATCTTCCATTAAAACGACATCACTTTCGCTAATCGCAAAGAGGTTGTGAGCAAAAGGAGAAGGAACGTCTAACATTGGTAAAAATTCGTATTCAATTTCCCCACTTTCAATCTTCTCAAGTATTTTTTTAGCATTTTCAAAATCCATGAAATCCTCTAGAATTTCTCTGTAAGTTTCTTCTAAAACCGGAAAGCCCTTAATTCTTTTTACGATTTTTATTAATCTCTCTGCACTCATTTGCTGNCTCTCTACGCTTATTTCATGCCCTTTATAGTTCCTCAATATCATCAGAGATCTAGAAGCTACATGCCTAAACTTTCTTTTTATTAGCTCGGTGTTTTCAAGAGATTTAATCAGCAACTCTTCAAAATTTTTTGAGTTTACCAATTTAACTAGCTCTTTTGGATCAATCCTGTTTTTGCTCATTTTCTTAATTTCAAAAAGAGAGTAGAACTTTTGCTCTAGAATTTCTGGAGGTATAGTTAGGATGAATCCGTTGTCGCTAATGCTAACTTTAACACTCCTCTCAATTTTTTTAGTTAATGCATAAGCAAAAGCTCTGCTTAATGCATCATTAACCCTTCTTCCAAACAAAGTATGAAAAACTATGTTTTGATTGTTATCTTCGTCGATAAAATTCTCAACTAGAATTACCTTATCGCTTGGCAGCTTTTTAACGTTAAACTTTTTGAGAAATTCTAGCTCAAGCTTTAGATAATTATAGACGTTTTCAGCAACCTCTTCATTTGCTAAATACTGTTTTTTAAGCATCTCTATAATCTCTCTTTTACTCTTTCTCTCAATTTCTCTCATGATTTTTCCTCTAAATTTTGCTATTTCTATTGCCAAATCAAAGGAAAGGGGCAATTGCTCAGAAAACCAACTCGGAATTGTCGGTCTCTTCTCTTTTACTGGCAAAACAAAAGCTGTGCTTTTCTTTGCTTTAACAAACTCGTAAGTCTTTCCTCCCAAAACAAATATATCTCCCCCTTGTCAACCTTTCCAGAAATCCTTCTTCTATAAAACCAATAAACTTTCCATCTAAACTTCTAACCTTTATTTTAACTTCATCCGGAATCGTTCCGATGTTTAAGCTATAAATAACTCTCGCATACTTCCCCCTCCTTCCAAACATCATATCTTTCTCATCAAACCAAATTTTTCCATAAACTTTGTAGTCTTCAAGCGTATGATATTTTCCAGCAAGATATTCCAAAACTTGAATGAAAGTTTCAAATTTCAATGTAGAAAAGGGATAAGCCCTTCTTACAACTTCGAAAGCTTCTTTTACATTCCACTTCTTTTCTATTGCCATTCCGAGCAAATGCTGAGCTAAGACATCTAAGCAATTTTTTGGCATCGTAAACTTATCCAACCAATATTCGTAGCATTTCTTAACCATTACCAAACATTCAACCAAATCATCTCTATCCAAGCAAATAACTCTTCCCTTCGAAACTTCTTTCAAAGAGTGTCCAGCCCTTCCAATCCTTTGCATTAACCTAGAAACACTTTTTGGTGAACCAATCTGAGCAACCAAATCTATGTAACCAATATCTATTCCCAATTCTAGAGAAGTAGAACTTATCACACATTTTAATTTCCCCTCTTTCAACTTCTCTTCAACTTCAAACCTTATGTCTCTGCTTATGCTAGAATGATGTACTCCAGTTATTTCATCCAAATACTTGCTTGGAAATATTTGTTTTAAGTGAAAATGAACTCTTTCAGCACCACTTCTCGTATTGGTAAAAACAAGAGTTGTTCTATGCTTTGAAATAAGCTCATCTAAAGTTTCATATAATCTTTTGTTTATTTCTTCTGCGCTGCTGTAAACTAAATCTTTTGTGGGAATCAAAACTTTGATATCTATTGGCTTAACGAACCTCGCATCAACTATGTAGCATTCTCTTGGCTTTCTATTTTCCATACCAACCAAAAATTTTGCTGCTTCTTCTAATGGCTCTATTGTTGCTCCCATTCCTATTCTCTGAATTCTTTTACCAACAAAATACTCCAGCCTTTCCAAACTCAAGCTTAAATGAACACCTCTCTTAGAGCTAATAAGCTCGTGCAATTCATCAACAATAACCCATCTTACATCTTTCAACTTTTCTTTGAATTTTCTTGTAGCAAGAAGGATTGCTATAGTTTCTGGAGTCGTTATCAGTATGTGTGGCGGCTTTTGAAGTTGTTTTTGCTTTTCGAACGGCAAAGTATCTCCAGTCCTAATTCCAACTCTAATTTCTTGTAGATTAATGTTAAACTCGTCTTTTGCAATTTTTGGAATTTCTGTTAATGGAACAAGCAAGTTTCTTCTAATATCATTATCTAAAGCTCTTAGCGGCGAAATGTAAATGCAATAAACTTTATCTTCCAGCTTTTTCTCCTCAGCCAAGGAAAATAATTCATCAATTATTGCACAAAAAGCTGCCAATGTTTTTCCGCTTCCAGTAGGTGCTGTGATTAAAACGTTCTTCCCTTTTTTGATCAAAGGAATTGCATATTGTTGAGGTAGCGTTAGCGCTTTAAAAGTTCTTTCAATCCATATCGAAAGATAAGGCTTTAATTCTCTCAAAATTTTCTTGCTATCTTTGCTTCTTACTGTTTTCACTTTCCTAATCATGCTCATTATTTTTCTGCAAGCCTAAAAGTTTTATATCGCTGCCAACATGAAAACTAAGCCGCCAATAAAACTCATGAAAAAACTATGCTTTAGCCCAGCTAACAAGCTTCCCTCTCCCAACTTTCCAACTGCTAAGCCAGAGAGTACTCCTTGAATTATGATCAAATCTCTGAAAAGATTTTTGAAAAATGATGCCAAGTCGGTTGGTTGTGTTTGAGAGCCTGTAGTTGAGAGAGCAACATTACTAGCTTGAGACAGGCTGGGAAGTAAAAACCTTTCAATTCCAATAATAACTCCAAGGAATACGAAGAAAATTACGTAGCCTGTAACAATTTGAGCTTGCAAATAGCCTATTCTCTCTTTTCTAAGTCTATCAATCTCTATTGCAACGTTCGATAAGGATTGGAAGGTATCTGCAATATTTCCACCAAATTTATGAGCTTCTACTACTGAAGCGACTATTCTCGATATCATTTTCGACCTTACTTCTTTTCCAAAACTCAAAAGAGCATCATCTATTGGTACTCCCCATTCAAGTCTCGCTGCAATTTTTTTAATATAAGGAGTTAGCTCTTTGTAATCATTTTTCGAAACCGCTTTGAAAGCAAGCGGGACAGTTAATCCTCCTCTTACGGCTTCGACGAAATCTCTCAAAAAAATTGGAAAGTATTCTTCTATATGCTTCAATCTTGTGTATTCTCTGTAGTAATAAAGCACTAAAGGAAATACGAGAATAAACGCCGAAAGAAAAGTTATTATTGTTGAGATTAGCTTTAACTCTGGAATTTGTGCTAATATTGTGAAATTGAAGTAGAGAAGAAGAAATACAAAAAGGGCATCGCTTATTAATAGTATTATAAAGCTCTTCTCCATTACATTTCAACCTCCATTGTAAAGAGGAAGAGCAGAAATCCTATGTTCAACGCGGGAACTAAGAAATAAGTACCTAGCCATGCTAAATCTTTTATTGTCCATCCTCCAATCGTTGGTTGAATCATGTTCATTATTGCTAGCATGGCAACCATGAATAGAGGAGCAGAAATTACAATTCCTGTATAAATTTCTGAAAGCATGTCTAGAGTTCTTATGTACCTCTCTCTTCTTTTCCTATAATCAAAAAGCGTTTGCTCTCCAACAGTTTTCAAATAAAGCTTTATATTTCCACCGCTTTCCGTCGTAGTTACAAAGCCCATTAGCAATTGTTGCAGCTCGTCAGAGGGGCATCTATTCGCAACTTCTTTTATGGCTGTCAACGGATCTAAACCAAATTGCTCAATGTTCCTAACAATCTTGCTAAATTCTTTCGCTACCTCTCCATAATCTTCAAAGCTTGAAATCAACTTGAACATTTGGTAAGGGGGTAAACCGGCTTCTACCAAAGCTCCCATATGGATTATAACGAACGGTAAATTAACTTCGATGTTCCTTTTTCTTGAGGAAACTCTTTGAATGGGATAAGAATAGGCTACAAAGAATACTAGCACAGAAGACAATAATGCTGCAAAAAAAGAATAAAATATCGAGACAAGTATTTCCCTTTGAAAGAGCAAAAAGACGAAATAGGAGAAGACAAACACGTAAATAAAGGTTAGAAAAGAAAAGAAAAGCATCAGGCTAGCGTATGAAATGAAAGGCATTTTTATGTCCGCTTTTTGGAAAGAATCTTTGAGCGGGGCAAACAAATTTTCATTTTTCTCGACTATTGGCCCAAAAATCCTTGTTGCAAAAGATGTTAATCCAAGCTTCATACAATTATTTGGCCTCTTCTTTCATAAGTTTTATTCCTAAGAGAGAAAGCAAAGGATAAATTTTTTTCTTTGGCCTCTCTTCCATTCTCACCTCTACTTCTTTTGCTACTTCTCTTTTAACCTCTCCTACGATCTCTTTGAACTTCTCAGGATTTTTGTAGTATTCATTTATGTAACGAGTAACCTCCAGATAATCTCTTATTCCTTGCGTGTGAAGCCACGCTAAGAATTTTTTCTTTCTTTCTATATCTTTCAACACATCTTCATAGCTCATTCCAAGGTAACTCGCTATCTTTCTCAACCTCACACTCTCGTTAACTTTTTCAAAAGTATCTGTAGCTGGATCCCATCTGTAAACGCAAATAGTCTTTACATTTCCTTTATCGTCAACACCAACAACTTCTTCTATTTCCTTGACCCTTCTTGCAGAACCGCCCTTTTCTTTAGCAAAAGTCATGACTATTATGGCATCTAAACCCTCTAGTAGAACGGGGGGTAGCTCTATTGGAGGAGCAATTAGCCTTTTTACTACGTCAGCAGCTGAACCTGCGTGGAACGTGCTTAAAGAAGCGTGACCGGATGCTATTCCTTGGAACAACACATAAGCTTCTTGTCCCCTAACCTCTCCCACTATAACATAATCTGGATTTTGTCTGAATGCTTCTTTTAGCAAGTCGAAAAGACTAACGCTTCCATATCTTTCTCCGCTAGGCAATGGAATTCCGAAGCCTGGTCTTGCCAATCCAGGAACCCAATGTTCGTGTGTCAACCTTAATTCGCGCGTGTCTTCAATGGAGACAATTTTTGCTTCTGGTTTGATAAACATACAGATCGAATTCAAAAAAGATAGTTTTGCCCGTTGCTGTACCACCAACTACCAACAAAGACGCTCTGTGTTCTAGCAAATACCATATATAAGCCATGATTTCTTCGTTTACTGTTTTAAGTTCGATTTGATCGATTGGGGAAAAAGGTTTTTCTGTGAATTTTCTTATTGTGAAAGTTCCTCCTCTCGTTGCAACGTCGCTAGCAATGGTTGCGGCAACTCTACTTCCATCTGGTAAGGTAGCATCCAAAATTGGCTCAGCATAGCTAACATATCTTCCGCATCTTTCAGCCAATTTAACAATAAACTTTCGAAGATTTTCGGCGTCGGTAAAAACTACGTTCGTTTTTAGAGAACCATATTTTCTATGAATTACATAAACAGGGACGTTTATGCCATCGCAACTTATGTCTTCTATGTATGGATCGTTTAGGATAGCATGAATTTCGTTGTAACCAATGAAGTTTCTGTAGATGTAATACATAATTTTCAAGTAGGAGCTCGAAGAGACTTTAATTCCAAGATTCTTTATGATTTTATCCACATGCTGCTTAACATATTCTATTGCTTTATTTTCGTCTTTTATTTCTCCGAAGCCGACCTCTACCATTTCTATCAAGGTTTTAGAGATCTTTTCAAGAATTTTCCTTTCTTCTTCGCTCAATTCAGGCTCTATTACTTTATAAATCAACATCTTTTGAGAGTCGTCCCATTTAATGTTGACATACGCAAAAGGTTCTATTATCGAATAAGTTACATCTATACTTGTTAAATCTCTTGAAGATGGCAATTCTTGTACTGTCGAGGTCCTTTTTATGAAAAAGCCAGGCAGATCTATTTTCTTTTCGCTAGATGCCTCAATCAACTTTCTATAACCAACNCCTCTCAAAGANTTTATCTTTTCAANNAAATCCATAATTTTAATTGGAATTTCAATTTAAGTTATATTTCTCTATGTTTTTTCCTAACGCTTTTACCCGGCTGAGCAATTCCTCTAAATCTTGCGCAGCTTGGGCAAACGTAGTATTTTCTTTGAAAGGTGTGCATGTACCTCGGATCTATCTGCTTTCTCAACGTTGGGTCGCTTATGGTAAAGGCTTTGGTTATAATGAAAGCTTTGTATCTCGGCAACCTTCTTCCACAAAATGAGCATTCTACAACTGTTTCGCTTCCCCTCGCATGCGTATGCTCATACTTTCTTTTATATGGAGCTTCACTAACCGGCATAACAATTTATACGTTCCAACATTTAAATGCTAATGAATTTCTTAAGGTTCGAGATGATGCTAGACTTCAATTTTCTTATCTCGCTTTCTTTTACATCTTCATCCCTGAACAAGGAAAGCATTTGCCGAGCATTTAGAAGCATGTTGTGATCATTGTTAAAATAAATGTAAACTTTAGAAGGTCTGGCGCTCAAAATTTTTTCCTTTATTTCCTTGAGCTCGGAAATTGTGTAGTAGTGCGAATACCATGCTGTCCTTCCATGCATTCTTAGATAAACTATACCATTCGTGCAATAAATCTCTCTTGGAAACTTTTCAAAATCTGGAGCATCTACACTTACCAAAGTTAAACCAAGATTCTTTGCCCAATTTACCCAAGTTTTCTCAAACCAACTCAAATTCCTCCACTCTAACGCAAATTTTTCTCCAAGCTTAGTCTTCTTGTAAAAAGCTTCTATTCTCTCTGCAGATTTTGGAGTTAGAATTGGTGGTAGCTGAAATAAAAAGAAGTCTATCTTTTCTTCTAAGGGCTCAAAAAGCTTTTCAAATTTTTTCCACGTTCTAAAAGCTTTCTCGCTAAGCTTGAAAACGTGCGTGACTAATCTATTTACCTTTATCGACCATCTAAAATCTTTCAATTTTTCTGTCTTTTTTGCCCAAGCTTTTACTTGATTTGGAAAAGGAAATCTGTAGAAGCTTGCATTTAGCTCAATCGAACTTAAGCCAGAATTCTCCAAATACCAATCAAAACTTTGACCTTCATTCCAATCGTATTGCCAGCCGCTTGTCCCCACGTAAACCTCCATTAAATGAATTTTTAATCTCGTATAAAAGAAAGATATGGGAGTTCAGATTGGAACGATAGTTCCTAGGAAAGAGGTTGAGTTAGAGAGTTTGGCTGGCAAAAAAATTGCAATAGATGCTCATAATGCTCTTTACCAGTTTTTGAGCATTATAAGAGACAAAATGACTGGAGAGCCTTTGAAAGATAGCAAGGGAAGAGTAACTTCTCATTTGTCTGGCTTGTTTTACAGAACTATTAATTTAGTTGAAGCTGGAATAAAACCAATTTATGTTTTTGACGGAAAGCCACCCGAATTTAAAAAGGCTACATTAGAAATGAGAGAAGAAATGAAAAAAGAAGCTGAGGAAAAAATGAAGGAAGCTTTGGAAAAGGGGGAAGAAGCTATAAAGTATGCTCAAGCCACAGCAAGAGTTAACGAAGAAATAATTGAAGATGCAAAAAAACTTTTAGAGCTGATGGGCATTCCAATAGTTCAAGCACCAAGCGAAGGGGAAATGCAAGCCGCTCATATTGCAAAAAAAGGAGATGCCTATGCTTCTGCTTCTCAAGATTATGATTCTTTGCTGGTTGGTTCCCCAAGATTAATAAGGAACCTTAACATTACTGGTAAAAGAAAGTTGCCAAATAAAGAAGTTTATGTTGAAGTTAAACCAGAATTGATTGAATTGGATGAAGTTTTAAGAACTTTGGGAATAACGAAGGAGCAGCTCATAGTAATTGGAATTTTAGTTGGGACTGACTACAATCCTGAAGGCGTAGAGGGAATAGGACCTAAAAAAGCTTTAAAGCTTGTTAAAGAGAAGAAAACTCTTGAAAACGTTTTGAAAGAGGTTGAATGGAAGTTTGATGTNAGAGCTGAAGATATTTACAATTTTTTCTTGAANCCGCCNGTTACNGATGATTATAAGCTTGANTGGAAGCAGCCTGATGAGGAAGGAATAATTAAGTTTATGGTTGAAGAGCATGATTTTTCTGAAGAAAGGGTTANGAATGGNATAGAAAAGTTGAAGCAGGCTTTTGCNAAATCTCAGCAAAAAACCTTAGGAAGCTGGTTTAAATAAATTTAAGCTTTTTGATCAGAGCTTGAATATAGGAGAAATTTTAAATGGATATTTGAAAGATTTCGTTGATGATTTNATCTGGTTTCTTATAGACCCCAGTTACAAAAATCTGAAAAACNCACTTAGATATTTCTCAATTTCATATTACAAAAGAAGAAAAATTGAATCGGTTCACTGATTGGATAAGGATGTTCGAGGTACGCATGCAGACGACTTTTGAATTTTATGATTTTTAACTGAGACGTCTATTAATTTTTTTCTTCGTATTTTATTCTATGTGGCTTTTTAGAGGAATAGAGGAAACTGACGAAAGATTTGGGAAAAGGCCGGAAGAGAGAAGCATAGAAGAGTTAATTCAATGCTCTATGATAATAGTTGATAAGCATGAAGGACCAACAAGTCATCAAATAAGCTTATGGGTGAAAGAAATTTTTAATGCTAAAAAAGTAGGCCACATAGGAACTTTAGACCCAAAAGTTACCGGAGTACTACCGATTCTTCTAAATGATGCAGTGAAAACAGCCCCTCTCTTCCAAAGATTGGAAAAAGAATATGTTGGAATAATGCATTTGCATAAGGATTTTGATGTAGAGAAGCTGAAGGAAATAATTTCCAAAAAGTTTATCGGTAAAATAATTCAAATTCCTCCCAAAAAAGCGGCTGTAGCTAGAAGGCCGAGAGAAAGGGAAGTAAAAAATTTTGATATTTTGGAAGTTGAGGGAAGAGATGTTTTATTTCAAACCAGAGTAGAGGCAGGAACTTACATAAGAAAGCTTGTTTGGGATATTGGTGTCGAAGCTGGAATTGGTGCTCATATGGCTGAATTGAGAAGAATAAGAGTTGGTAATTTTACTGAAGATATTTCTCATTCATTAGTCGAAATTAGAGATGCTTTTGAGTTCTGGAGGGAAGGGGAGGAAAAGTATTTGAGAAAAATTTTGATTCCGATAGAGTTTGCTATAGATCATGTTAAAAAGGTTTTCATTAAAGATTCTGCAATTGAGGCAATTTGCAATGGAGCGCCGCTATACCCAGTAGGGATTGTTAGAATTCAGGAAGGAATTGTTGAAGGTGAGCAAGTTGCAATAATGAGTTTGAAGAATGAGCTAGTAGCGATTGGAATAGCAAGAATGAATAGCAAAAAAATGTATGAAGCTAAAAAAGGAGTTGCTGTAAGAGTAGATAGAGTGATAATGAAAAAAGGAACGTATGCAATTTAAAATAGTTGCAGAACTTTGTTGAACATGATTTTTGTTATTAACTCTAATAATGTTTATGTTAATACTAAAGAGCAGCAATGAGAACATTAAAAAAGCAGCAGAATATTTGAAGAGAGATAAAGTTATTGTTTATCCAACCGAAACATGCTATGCTTTAGGATGCGACGCTACTAACGATGAGGCATGCAGGAGAATATTTAAAATTAAAAAGAGAAGTGAGAAAAAGAAGTTGCCGATAATTGTTGCTGATTTAAAAATGGCCAAAAATTATGCAAAGTTTGACGAAGGTTCTTTAAAGTTGGCAAAGGCTTTCTGGCCAGGGCCTTTAACGCTCGTTTTAGAAAATAAGAAGAAAGTTTCATCTTTAGTTACTGATGAGAAGATTGCCTTGAGAGTTAGTAGCAATAAGGTTGCAAGAATGTTAAGCAGAAAATTAGGAAAGCCGATAGTTGCAACAAGCGCGAACATTTCTGGAAAGCCGAACTGCTACTCAATAAAGGAGGTTTTAAGGCAAGGCGTCAAAGCTGATTTATATCTGGATGCAGGAAGGCTAAAGAAAATAAAGCCATCTACCATTTTTGATGTAGAAAGAAGAATAATTTTGAGAGAAGGACCAATTAGTATCGAGAGAATACTTAAAGTTCTAAGAGAGCAGCATTAGTTGTTTCAATTTTAATTTTGCCTTAAAATAGAATTATGAAAATAGAATTTCCTCATGGTTTTAGAAAAAAATTTGAAGAAATTTTGGGAGATGAGTTTCCATTGTTAGAATCTTGCCTTTACACAAAACCAAAAGAGTGTATTAGAGTTAACACGCTTAAAATAACCAAAGAAGAGTTAAGGGAAAGACTAGAAAGTAAAGGTTGGAAGTTAGAAGAAGTTCCATGGTATGAGAATGCTTTTTTTGTTGAAACTGAAGAAAGCGCTGCAAAAACGAAAGAATTCTTTCTAGGATATTACTACATTCAAGACGCTGCCAGCTTGGTTCCCGTTTTAGTTTTGGACCCTAAGCCGGGAGAAATCATCCTAGATGCTTGTGCTTCTCCTGGCTCAAAAGCAACATTCATCGCTGAATTGACGAGAAATGAAGGTTTAGTAGTTGCTAATGATGTTAACCCCAAAAGGATTAAAGCTCTTTCCTTTAACCTTCAGAAAATTGGTGCAATTAATACAATTGTTACTATGATGGATGCTCGAAATATAGAAAGGCTTGGAATGAAGTTCGATAAAATTTTGCTTGACGTTCCATGCAGCTCGAGCGGAACTTTCATAAGCAGCTTTAGCGTTCTTGAATTTTGGAGTCAGCATGTTGTTGAAAGGTTGAGTAATCTGCAAAAACAATTGCTAAAAGCTGCTGTTAAAGTTCTAAAAGATGATGGAATTTTGGTTTATTCCACTTGCTCTTTAGATCCAGAAGAAGACGAGGAGAATATGGAATATGCCATAAGGAGACTTGGTTTGAAGCCAGAAGGCATTGAATTGAAAGGCCTAAAATATAGAAGGGGTTTAGAAAGGTATGGGAAAAAAGTTTTTGAGAATGCAAAATATGCAATAAGGTTCTTTCCATTTGATAATCAAACGGAGGGATTCTTTGTATGCAAGTTAAGAAAATGAGTGAAAGCGAAAAGAGGGAGTTAGAAAGGATTGTAGAGAAGAATTATGGGAGCAAGCTAGATCTTTCGAATTACGATTGTTACATAAACAAAAGGAAGGAAATTTACATTGCTCCAAAGAATTTGGACGAAAAGTTAATTGAAATCTCAAGCTATTTTGGAGTTTATTTTGGAAAGCTTAAGAGGAATGAAAAAATCCAGCTATCAGTTGAAGGAAGCCAGCTAGTTGGTAAGCATGCAACAAGGAATATTGTCATTGTTGATGATGAAAACATTTATCGCTTCATGGAAGGCCTTGAATGTAAGTGGAAGGAGCTGATAAATTGCGAAAAGAACAATTTCGTGCTGATAAAAAATGGAAAAGATTTCTTTGGCTGTGGTATGCTAAGAGAGGAGAAAATAGAAAGCTTAGTTCCAAAAGCGAGAAGAGTGATGAAAACGATAAAAAAAGTCTAGGTTAAGAATCTAAAACTTTTTTTACTAAAAATTCAAGATGTAAAATGAGCTTCAACATTTTTATTGGTGGAGAAGCAGGCCAAGGTATAGAATTTTCTGCAAGGCTGCTCTCAAAAGCTTTAGGTAAACTTGGCTTTTACGTTTTCTCATGCAGAGATTTCGGCTCTTACATCAGGGGCGGAAAGAATTTTAATGTTGTTAGCTTTTCAGAAATCCCTATTCATTCCCACGAACTTTCATTCGATTCCGCCATTTTACTTACAAAAGAGATCTACGAAGCATACAAAAACCTTTTTAAGGAAAATTGTATATACATTTCCGAATTTGAGTTGACTCAAGAGAATTGCGTAAGGATTGATGCGGAAAGCATTCTCTCAGAAATAAGTGCCAAGCCTATAGTGAAGAATTCCATACTTCTCGGGGCGTTTTTTAAAACCTTAGATTTCCCTCTCACAACACTTCTTGAGGCAATGAAAGAGGAATCAAAAGACGAGAAAAATTTGGAAGCAGCCAGAATTGGCTATGAAAGGTCTAGAGTAATAAGGAGCGTGGAGATTCCGAAAAGAAAAGCGAAGAAAATTTTAATGGATGGCACTATTGCAGTCGGTCTTGGCGCCATTTATTATGGATTAGACTTGTATTTTGCTTATCCCATGACACCTTCTACACCCCTTCTCCATTTTCTCTCATCATTAAGAGAAGACTACAATTTTAAAACGATACAGTTAGAAAGTGAGATTGGAGTAGTAAATGCTGCATTAGGAGCGAGCTATGCAGGAGCCATTTGCATGGTTGGAACATCTGGTGGCGGCTTTGACTTAATGACAGAAGCTATTAGCTTACAAGGAATGGCAGAGATACCTTTAGTTATATACTTGGCGCAGAGGGCCGGACCATCAACTGGCATGCCAACTCATACAATGCAAGCAGATTTGAAGCTAGCTTTAAATTGTGGGCATGGAGATTTTCCAAGAGTTGTAATAGCTCCTGGAGATGCAAAGGATGCTTTTTACAAAACAATAGAGGCATTTTACCTAGCTTATAAATATGGAGTGGTTTCAATAATTCTATCTGACAAGCATCTAGCAGAAAGCTATTTTACTTTCGATAAACTCGAAAAGCCGAAAATTAAAGGAAAAAGGTTTGTTTTAGAAAATGTTACGAACTTTAAAAGTTATGAAATAACGAAAGATTTCGTGCCAAAAAGAGCAGTTCCAGGGGAAGCTATTGTCAAGGTAAACAGTTATGAGCATGATGAGCTTGGTTCTACAACAGAAGATAGAATTGTTGCGAAGAGGATGCAAGAAAAGAGGATGAGGAAATTTGAAGCGTTGGAGAGAGAGGTAAAAAGAAAGTTTGAGATGGCGAAAGTGTTTGGAGAGGGTAAAAATTTGATAATAAGCTTTGGGTCGACAAAAGGCGCAATCTTGGATGCATTGCAAACTTTGAAAGGTTTTAGATTTTTACAAATCTTATACCTTTCTCCATTTCCGAGCGAAATTGTCAGGAAAGAAATAGAAAGCGCGAAGAAGGCTGTGATAATAGAGAATAATGCTTCAGGACAATTAGGCAAGGTAATAATGGAGAATGTTGGGATAAGGCTTGATGAGATATTGAAGTATGATGGAAGGCCGTTTACGAGGGANGAGATCGTTTTAAACGTCAAGAAATTCTTGAGTTGAAAGGTGGAAGAAATGCTTAGCCAGAGAAAAACAACTTGGTGTCCCGGTTGCTTTAACAACGTTATACTTCATGCTTTCGTTAAAGTTCTTTCAGAACTTGAGAAAGAAGGGAAAATAGAGCTGAAAAAAGTTGTGACCGTTACCGGAATAGGATGCCATGGGAGAATTTTTGATGCCCTTAACCTTTCTGGCTTTAATGCATTGCATGGAAGGGCAATACCAACTGCTATTGGAATAAAACTTGCGAATAAAGAGCTGAACGTAGTTTGCTTTGTTGGAGATGGAGATGCTTATGCGGAGGGGCTAGATCATTTAATTCATGCGGCGCGCTACAATGCTGATATTAAAGTTTTTGTTCACAATAATCAAAACTTTGCCTTAACTACAGGCCAATCTACTCCCACGAGCGAAAAAGGATTTAAATCAAAGGTTAGGCCGGAAGGAGAAAGAGAAGAACCAATGAATCCGGTAGCTATAATGTTAGCAAGCAAAGCAAGCTTTGTTGCTCGAGCGTTTGTTATGGAAATTCAGCANCTAGAAGATATAATGAGAGAAGCAATGTTGCACAAAGGTTTTTCTTTCGTCGACATACTTCAACCTTGTTTAGCTTTTCATAACACTTCAGAATTTTTGAAAAAACATTGCTATAAAATGGAAACTCCAGGCAGCTTTGAAGAAGCTTTGAGGCTTGCATTCGAGTGGGATTATAACCTTGATGAAAACGCTAAGATTCCAATCGGAATTTTTTGGAAAGAAGAAAGGGAAACTTTTGAAGAAAANGAAGGGATAAAAGATGTTCTCTGGAAGAAGAAGAGAACTGTGAATTTCGAAAACCTAATCAAAAAGTTTTTGGTATAATATTAAGTTTTTCTAGTAAAAACCAAATCGNCAATAGAAACAAAAGCACTGAAGCTAAGATGAAGACTGTATCAACTTTTAGATTGCCGGAAACCATATTCATGAAAATCACAAAACAAACATATAAGGTCAAAACATCCCTAATGAACGCTCTAATCATATTATTTTTTCCTTTTTATTATCTTTACGGCAACGCATTTGAAATTGGGAGTAAAGGCTCTTGGGTCAAACTCTAAAGGAAAAAGCTTGTTTATCAATAAACTTTCAAAATGAAAATGAGCACCCACATAGCCCCTTAAAATTCGTTTACTTATAAAAGCATAGCCGTTCAAACTTCCAGCCTTGCTTTTGACGATAATCTCATCATAATTCCTTATCTTTAATCTTGCTGCATCTTCTTTATTCAAATAAAAGAATGGCCCNGCTTCCTTCATTCTGTTTAAAGTTTCGGATTTTCCTGTAGCTTCATTCGTTAAGAAATGGTATTTTGACCTAAAGGTGAAAAGAATGAAGGGATAGTTTTTGCTTCTCATACTTTCAAAACCCTTAAATTTTTCTGGATTCAGCCTATAGAATTTAATTTTTTTATCTGCAAAGAAATCTTCTCCACTATAAACCCTTTTAGCATCTACATTGTTATACGCTTTTACCACTTTCACTGCTTCATCAAAAATTTCAAACACATTTTTGTAATCAAACCCTTTTGCATCGAACATCTTAGCAAGCTTGCAGTAAACTTTCCATTCTTCTAGCGCTTCTCCAACAGGCTCCCTCACTTTTCTGACCAATCTTATTCTTCTTTCTCCAGTTGTTATCGTCCCTTCTCTTTCTATCAGTAACGGAGAGGGAAGAATTAGCTTTGCAAAATTTGATGTTAGGTTAAAATAAGAGTCGAATTGGATGATGTGCATCCTCTTCAAATTTTTTGTGAATTCTGTTCAAATCTGGCATCGACTGAGCTGGGTTAAAATGGGTAATTACGGCAACCTTTGCATTTCCAAAACCAAGCGCTTCTATTAAATTCATTCCCTTTTCAATTGGCAACTCTTCTTTCCATATTTTCCTCAAATTTTCTTGATTCACATCCTCGCTGAACTGAAGTGGAGTCGGAAACGTTAGCATATCTCCACTTCCCTGAACATTTATTTCCCCTCTATTCGTCAAAAATTTAGCATCTAGCAATATTGCGATGTTTGCTAGAGAATGTAAGATTTCAACAGCATTAGTATGTTGGGTTAACCCCATGCCATGAATTATGCCGATTTTCCTTGAGCTCTCCATCATTTTCACTATCTCATAAATCCTTTCTTTTTTAACTCCAGTTATACACTCAAAAACTTCTGGAGTATAAGATTCTACTGCAGCTTTTAAATCTTCAAACCCAAGCGGAACCCTTTTGTACATCCTTTTTTCCACTATCAAGTTTAGTATAGTGTTGAAGAGTAAAATCTCGCTTCCTGGCACAATTTCAACAAAAAGATCAGCAAACTCTGCTGTCTCAGAAAGAATGGGAGCAATGACTATTACTTTTCCTCCTTTTCTTTTCATCTCCATTATCCTATTAAAAAGGACGGGATGATTGGATGCAGGATTAGAACCAATAATTATCAAGCAATCCAAATTTTTTGTTTCGTTTAAATAGCCTGGAGATGCGCCAATTCCAAAAGCATCATTGAAGGCAATCAAGGTTGGCATGTGGCAAAGTCTAGAACAACAGTTGTCTACATTATTCGACTTCAAAACCATCCTTACGAATTTCTGAATCACATAGTTGTCTTCATTCGGTATTTTTCCTGATGTTGTAAAGAATATTTCATCCTTATCGTATTTACTTAACACTCTATACAGAATAACGAATGCTCTTTCCCAGCTTATCTCTCTTAACGTCTTTCCCTCTCTAAGCATTGGGTTTAAGATCCTTCCTTTGTCAATTACTTCATGAATAGTTAAACCTTTTATGCAAGGTCTCCCTTCAGAAACTGCATCATTTTTTACTGGCAATACCCTCACTATTTTATTGTTTTCAAGAACGTACTTTAATTTGCAGCCCATCGCGCAGTAAATACAAACAGAGTCTATTTCCTTCATAGATTTTTATTTATTGGATGCAATAAAAAAAATGTCGGAAGTAAGAATTAAAAAGAATACGCTGCTAAGGCTTGCAAGAAAAAGCGGAATAAAAAGAATTTCCAAAGAAGCGTTGATGGAGGTGGAAAATTTTATCTTGGAGTTGACCGAAAAAGTTTCAAAAAGAGCGATAGACCTTGCTACCCATGCAAAGAGAATGACAGTTAAGAAGGAAGATGTAGAATTGGCAATAAGGTGATGTGAATGGAAAAAACAACTCAAGTAATAAAAAACTTGAAACCAGGGAATTACATAACGATTGATGGAGTTCCTTGTAGAGTAGAAAAAGTAACAACTTCGGTTAGTGGAAAGCATGGAGCAGCAAAGACGAGAGTAGAAGCTATTGGCCTTTTTGATGGAACAAGAAGAAGTATTGTTAAACCAGCAGATGAAGAAGTAGAGGTTCCCATATTGCAAAAGAAAAGAGCGCAAGTACTGGCTATAACCGGAAATATTGCCCATTTGATGGATTCCCAAACCTTCGAAGAGTTGCAGCTAGAAATACCGGAAGAAAGAAGAGATGAAATAAAGGAGGGGACAGAAATAGAGTATTTTGAGATATTGGGAATAAAAACCCTTAAGCCTTTAAAATAAGTCAAC
>Ga0065719_106649_pt1 | contig 33089 bp, 37 predicted proteins | sample GBSCel85sediment_FD_59106 | JGI IMG/M metagenome (GOLD analysis project Ga0065719, IMG submission 59106) | Hot spring sediment microbial communities from Great Boiling Spring, Nevada - Cellulolytic enrichment CS 85C v3 (version 3) | ecosystem: Environmental > Aquatic > Thermal springs > Hot... | reverse complement strand
AATTCCGCTTTCACCAGCTCCAGCTCCAATTCCTGCTAAACCAACTGCCAAGCCAGCACCTATTGCTGCACAACCCTTAATGAAGGCTTCGTCACTAATCAAAGCTTCAACCATTTTATTCACCTCCTTCTTCTTCTATAAACTTTTTAACCCGCCCAAATGGCGTGTATTCTCTCCCACCACCCTCAAAAAACTTCGTAAAGAACTCCACATAATGCAAACGCAGGGACTGCAATCCCGGATCCAGNATTCCAAGCAGGAAGTTCACTCCATGGCCTATAAGCATTATCACTATTGCAAGCGGAAGTATTGCCATTCCTGGTTCGAAGCCTATTTTTAATGCTATGTAGTTGATGACAAAAGCTATGTATACCGATGAAAGTCCAATGGCTAAAAGTCGAGCATAGCTTATTATTTGCCCGAACCATGTCAGCAGCTCGACTGCCATTATAGTTCCAAAGATTCCCATCTTCGGAATCTCTGCTTTAAGGAATATCACTAGCCAGATCAAGATCAGCGGTAGTGCTAGTAGATAGAAGTAATTCAATCCAGCCTCCCAGCCAGTTACAAGTCCCGGAATTGGCAGCGGAACTGCTCTTGCTTCAGTCACTGTGTTTCCAAATACGTAGAGATTTTCTGGAAGTATTTTCCCGAACCCAGTTGGCGGATAGGAAGTAAAGATGCCAAGATTGTATGAAAATCCTAGGATTATGCAAATGAGGCCAAGAACNCCGATTACCCAGCAACCTTTCTCGTAAATTGCCTCCTTCAGTCCATGTTCTACGTATACGTTGTAGAATCCCATTAGGAAGCCCCCAGAGCATCTTGAACATGCCTATCATGAGGACAATGAANAGCAAGGCCTTAACTCCGAATTCTTCAACTCTGTCGAACAGCGGATGATGATGGTTGAAAGCATAAAGGGAAGCNAGGAAGTCGCCCATGAAGTGAATTTCCTTCGGATCCTTTATGCCAGGAACTATGAATGGGCCGAAGAATTCGCCGTAGATGAAGCCAAAGATGATCGAAGTTATACCGCTGATTATTCCTATGTTCAGGAGCTTCTGCCAACCCTCTGTTTTGAATATTCCCTTCAGATACAGCGAAGCTATCAGGATCAGCAGGCCATAGCCAATGTCGCCAAGCATTAGGCCGAAGAAGACTGGGAAGAATATGGACATTATTAGCGTTGGATCTATCTCCTTGTACTTTGGAATGGCATATGTCTTTGAGAGGATTTCAAAGTTCTTNGCAAAACCTGGATTGCTCAGCTTTGTCGGAGGCATTTCGTGCTCTTCAATGTTCAGCTGTTCAACAACAAATCCTCTGCTTTCCAGCTCCTTNCTGAACCTATCGAACTCCTTTGCTGGAACGTATCCAACGAGAACAAATGTATGCTTGGAAGTAAGAGCTTTCATCGGTAGTTCGGCTTTTTCAACTTCCGAAGAAAGATATTCCTCTATTGCCAGAAGAAGCTCCGCCTCTTTTACTTTTAGCTCCTCTATCTCTGCTTCTAGCTGATCTTTCCTTGCGGACAACTCCTCTTTTTTCTTTTCCAGCATTGATATCCTTTCTTCTATCTCGACATCCGGAACTGGCAACTCTTTGAAGCCATAACCCTGCAGAATTCTGAGGAACTCGTTTCCGTATTCTGCTTTTACGAAAACTGCGATCACGTAAACGTCTTCGTATTCCTTTATCTCGATCTCGAAATCGCTCGTCACCTTCTTGAGTTCATCGCTCGGATCATCCTTTATCAAGCCCACGAAGCAGCTGATCGACTTGTATCCCTTCAAAAGCTTCGGAGATATTCCCAGCAATTTGAGAGGTTCGAGGTTCGAAATTTCTGCCTCTATTGACTTCAAAGAATCGTTTATCCTCTTTATTTCATCAAGTCTCGAACCGATCTTTTCCTGATACTCGGAAAGTTTCCTGCTGAGCTTTTCTTCGATTTCTGACTTCTTGAACTTCTTTTTCAATGAAATCCTCGATGGATCTATCTTCAGATAGGATATATAGCTTCTCAGTTGCAAGAGAGCTCTCGAAACCTGTCCAGATTTTTCAAAAGGCGATCCAAGCTTGAAGTATTCGTCTTCGCTTAGCGCTTCTGTATGGAGCACGTTAAGTCTATATAGAATCTCGGATGCCATCTCAAGTCTGTCTTTGGCTCCAACAACTGCAACCTTAACCATCTTTTCCGGCTTAAGCATGCCCCATCATCCCTAAAAATTCTTTATACAAGAATTCCACAGCCTTACCGATATTTGACCTTCCCTTAGCTTCAAAATCCGAAATCTCCTTCGTTTTCTTGCTCCTTATCTCCTGCTTTTCTTTTTCAATTTGCGCTCTGACCTTTTCCAGGATCTCTTTTTTAATCTTAGCAGCTTCAATTTCTGCATCGTTCAAGAGTTTTTTGGCTTCAGCCCTTGCATTTGCTATAGCTTTCTTTTTGTTTTCCTCTGCATTTCTGATCATCTCTTCAATTTTTGCTTCAGTCTCTTTAATTTGCTTGAGAATTTCTGCCTTCTCCATGGTGACCACCCTGAATGGGTCGAACTCATCTAGTTGTTCGATTATATTTAAGCTTTGTTGTTTTTAAAATTTTGATCAATAATTACTAAATGGATGTTCAAAAAAGTTATATTTTTCCGAGAAATCATCTATCATGCCACATAAATTCAGTTACAAAAACGCAGATCTTCTTGATTCTGAGGAAAGGAGAAAAATATTCCCACCCGATAGAGTTCTGGGCATTTTGGATGGTGTGAAAATGAGAAAGGAGGTAGCTTTTGACATCGGGGCTGGAACTGGCTACCTGACAATACCTCTTGCAAGAATTTTCAAAAGGGTTTATGCGGTTGAAATAAGTCATGAAATGGCAGAGATTTTGAATAGAAGGCTTATGGAAAATGGCATTTCAAACGTTGGGATAATAGTTACCGAAAAACCTCCCGAAGTGGATTTCAAGATAGATCTGGTCGTTTTCTCGAACGTCCTGCATGAGATGGAGAATCCCAAGGAATACCTTCAATGGTCGAAGAAAGCCAGCTATGTTTTGGTTGCGGAATGGAAAAAAATTCAGACAGAATTTGGGCCTCCGGTTGATGAAAGGATATCTCTTGAGGAAATCCTTTCCCTCTGCGATTTTGAGGTTTTAAAAAAGTTGGATCTTCAATATCACTATGTTGCCTTACTGAAAACAAAGGTTTAAGCGGCCTGCTGTCCTAGAAGGGCCTGTATTTTCTTCTGAAGTTCTGCAAATCTTTCTCTAAGTCTTTCTTCTTGTCTTCCAAGCGTCTTTAGTCTTATATCGTAGCTTTCAGCCTTTTCAGTCAGCTCCTTTACGACTTTTTCCTTGCTTTCCTTTACGAGAATGCTTCCCACAGTTTTGTAAATCGGCGTATTTTCATCGACTTTCTGAAGCTCTTCCAAAGCCTGTTTGGTTTCCTCAAGCATCGCTTCTATCTGGGCTCTCTGAGTTATGACAAGCTGAAGCTGTTGCTGAACCTGCTGAAGCTGGGCTATCAAATTCTGAACCTGCGGGGGCAGCTCGCTCATACCAACACCTCTATCTCCTGACACATCTTGATCATCCTCAACCACGAATTCAGAGCAGCTCTCAATTCCGATAGAGAGTCTGCTTCTATCTCAAGCTTCATTATATCTCCGGATTGATAAATCTTTGTATAGCTCAGTGAGCTTTTTTCTTCCGGTTTTATTGCCATAAATATTTCCCTTGTGCATTTCAGCTCGATTAAAGCCTTCAAAGAGCATCCCTCATCTCTTCTATGGCTTTTTCTATCGTCATCTTAAGCATTTCTGGCAGTCCCTTTATTTCTATTTCCATGAAACCTCTAACTATTGCCGAAACAGCTTCATCTCTGCTCAATCCCCTTGACATCAGGTAGAATATTTCCTCTTCGGCTATCTTGCCTATCGCTGCTTCGTGGCTCAGCTCTAGGTTTGGCTTCTTTGCTATCAGTTCCGGAATTGCAGTTATATCACCTTTTTCTGATAAAATCAGACCCTTGCATTCCAGATGTCCCTTAACTCCTTCCGCCTCACCTATTATCTGGCCTCTTGCGATTACTTTTCCTCCTTTGCTTATTGTTCTCGAAATTATCTCCGCAACCGCTCCCGGCTCTCTAAGAACAGCTCTTGAGCCCAGATCAACTGTTGAGCCATCTAGTGCAACTATAACGCTACTGAATATGGCTTTCGCATCTCTGTGAACATAAGCCGTAGGATAAGCCTGAACGAGCTTCACGGGGTTCATTAATATGTAGTTGCTTATGAAAGTCGCATTTTCCTCGACTAAAGCGGCACTTCTCGGTCTAACTTCTATGTTGTTGTGCCAGCTGTGAATCATTGTGAACGTGAGCTTGGCATTTTTCTTCACAAAGAACTCCGAAACTCCTATATGCATGCCAACAGCTGATGGATGCGATGTGCAGCCAGTTATTATGTTAAGCTCAGAGCCCTCTTCTGCGATTATTATGTTGTGAACCTTTTGCTTCTTAACTTTGTGCAAGTAAAGGCATGCTTCGACGGGTATTTCTATCTTAGCATTTGGAAGAGCTCTTATGAAGTATCCGTTGACATCTTCGGAATCGGCAGCCTTTGTGAACTCGTCTTGCTCTCTGTTCAAGATTTTCCAGAAGTAATCTTTTACCCAGTCGTATTTCCTCATCGCCTCCCTTATGCTCATCACTTCCAGTCCTTCCTGGAAGGTTGCAAACATTTTTGCTTCCTGATCCTTCTGCAAAAAGGTTCCAGAACGCTTTGATGGATCCAGCTCAACTCCAACTTCTCTTAGCTTTTCCTTTTCGATGTCTAGATCATATCCTTCAGACATTTTTCCAAGCACCCCTCATAGCCACTTTTTCTTATCTGGCTGAGTATATCTCTCGGATCTCCAACACAGGCAATTTGTCCATTGTAGAGAATTACACCGTAATCCGCGCTTACGTAGTCAAGGATGTGTCCCTGATGCGTTATTATTATCCCCGACTTCTCCCTTTCGTCCTTATCTCTTTCAAGTATCTCCCTTATCGCCTCGCCGACTATTGCTATGTTCTCTAAATCTACTCCGCTGTCAGGTTCATCCAGCAAGACTAGTTCTGGATTCATCAGCATCAGTTGGAGAATTTCGCTTCTCTTCACCTCCCCGCCAGAGAACCCCATGTTCACCGATCTGTTCAGATGCTCTGTCATTCTAAGTTTTTTCGCAAGGTCTTCTATCATATTCTCTCTGCCAGAAAGCCTTGCGCAGTACTTCAGAACATCGATGAGCTTCACTCCGTTGATCTTCGGCGGATGCTGGAATGCCATCCCTATTCCGAGCTTTACTCTTTCATCCGGTGGCAAGTTCGTTATATCCCTTTTCTTGAATATTATCCTTCCCCCAACTATCTTGTAGTTTGGGTTCCCCATTATCGCATTTAGCAGTGTAGATTTTCCACTTCCGTTTGGGCCGAAGAGGACAAAGGTTTCACCTTTTTTTATGTAAAGGTTTACGTTCTTCAGTATTCTTTTACCATCAACTTCGACGCTTAGATTTACGATTCGAAGCATGTTGAAAATTTTCCACAGGTTTAAAAAAGTTTCAGGGCGATTGATTTTGGCTGAAATGTGGACAAAAGGCTATTAAATTGATGGCTTATATGACACCATGGACGAGGTGGAGAGATATCTGGGGATATTTGAAAGGGTTGCGAGCAAAAAAGGCTGGAAGCTAAATCCGGATAGAAGTATTTTGATAGATTTTGCCAAGAGCTTGATCGAGAACAGGAAGAAATACGGTATTGCCATCTGTCCTTGCAGGCTTCCAACCGGGAACAGGGAAATAGATAAGCTGATAATCTGCCCCTGTGTTTATGCGGAAGAGGATATAAGGGAGTTTGGCCGATGCTACTGCGGGCTTTACCAGAGGGATGATGGAGATTATTCGGCAGTAGTTGTCCCAGACAGGCATGCGAAGTATTATTGAAAAAGGTTAAATAGATCTTTAGAAATTTTTTAATATGAGGGTTCTCATAATCGGTGGCGGAGCAGCTGGGATGACTGCTGCTTCAAGAGTTAAAGCCATGAGGCCAGATTGGGAAGTCATAGTATTCGAGGAAACTAACTTTGTGAGCCATGCGCCCTGTGGGATTCCGTATGTAATCGAGGGAATTAGCAGAGCAGATCATCTGATGTATTATCCACCAGAGTTTTTCAGAAAGGAGAGGGGAATAGATGTTCGAACGAACGCAAAAGTCTTGGAGGTTGGAGAAGGATTTTTGAGGGTCAGAGAAAATGGAAGGGAAAGCAGATATGAATGGGACAAGCTTCTGATAGCTACTGGAGCCCTTCCAAAGCTTCCAAATGTCAAAGGAATTGATCTGGATGGGATTGTTACCATTCGCCATCCTGCAAATGCTGAAAAGCTAAAAAGAAAAGTAGATGAGGCTAAGAAAGTAGTAATTATTGGAGCCGGCTATCTTGGCGTTGAAATGGCAGAAGCTGTTTCTGCTTTGGGTAAAAAAGTCACCGTGATCGAATTTCTTGACCAGCCATTGCCAAATCTTGACAGAGAAATTGCGGAAATCGTAAAGAGTGAGATGGAAAAAAAAGTGGACTTAAGACTTGGAGAAAGGCTTGAAGCATTTGAGGGAAAGGACAGGGTTGAAACGGTCGTTACAAACAAAAATAGCTATGAATGCGATCTTGCAATAGTTGCAACGGGAGTAAGACCAAACGTAGAGCTAGCAAAAATGCTCGGATGCAAAATTGGAGAGACAGGAGCAATTTGGGTTGACGATAGAATGCAGACAAGCGTGGAAAACGTTTATTCAGCAGGCGATTGTGCAGAAACAAGGCATTTGGTAACTGGAAAAAGAGTATGGATTCCACTGGCTCCTGCAGCAAATAAGATGGGCTATGTGGCTGGAGTTAATATCTCGGGAGGAAATCTTGAATTTCCCGGAGTCCTCGGGACACAGCTAACAAAGTTCTTTGACCTCGAAATCGGTTCGACAGGTTTAAACGAGAGAATGGCCAAAGCCGAGGGTTTCAGGGTGAAATCGACATTGATAAGGGCAAAGACAAGGGTTCACTACTATCCCGGGGGAAAGGACATAGTTCTGAAGGTCGTTGCTGATGAAGACGGAAGAATTCTCGGTGCTCAAGCTGTTGGAAGCGATGTTGCCATGAGAATAAACGTCTTTTCAGTGATTATACAGGCCGGTTTTAAGACAAAGGATGTCTTCTTCTCGGATTTGGCATACGCTCCTCCTTTAACTCCGATATGGGATCCGATAATAGTTTCAGCGAGGACTCTGAAGTTCTGAATATCTTCAGGGCAATCTTGATCAGGAAAGGATTCCTGAGGAGAAATCTGAGGACATAGAAAGATTTTTCAAACAAGCTAGAAGGGCGATCCATGTGCATTCCCGAGAAGTCAAAGTTTCTCAGAGATTCGACCAATTTTTCAATTTCCTCATTGCTCAGCCAGTATAGATTTCTTATCTTTTCTCCAAGCTTTATTTCCTTTCCAAGCTCCTTCATGAAAGCCTCCTTATATGCTTGCAAATTCGGGAATTTTTCTGCAAGCTTTTCGGCAGCTTTAAGCAGATAGAAGAGACCTCCTCCAGAATAGGGCTTTACCATTCCAGCGGAATCTCCTATAAGGGCAACCTTTCCCTTTACAAAGTCCACGAGCTTTCCCGGGATCATTCCACAGTTCAGCTCTATGATCCCACCCTTTACCCTTCTAGAAACCGAGGGATGCTTTTCAATTAGCCTTTTAAGATAAAGCAGCGCATTTCCTTTCGCTATTACTCCAATTCTTGCAGTTTCAGCTAGGGGCACTGCATAGGCGAAGAACTCGCTGTAATTCCTTCCGAGATATATCTCAACGAAGCTGTCATCCAAGGCTTCGAATTTTGTCTCTATCTGAACTGCGGTAAAGAAAGGTGGTCTCTCGAATCCGAAAGCCCTTGCAACTTCTGAATTGACACCATCAGAGCCAATTATGTATTCAGCCCTCACTTCTTTTTCTCCCAAAAAAGCCCTTTTTTCCTTGAATCTCACTCTTTGCTTCATGAAAACTTCTGCAAACTCTGAAGCCTTTTCGAGAAGCATTTCATCCAGAATCTTTCTTTCAATCACAAGAGCCTTTCCCCTCGCTTCAAAGAATTTTCCAGATGGGGAGAAAAAGAATGCCCCTTCTATATAGTTTTCAACCGCTTTTTTTATATTGCAGTATTTTCCATAAGCTTCTGCGCATTCCTTGCTTATTAGCCCGGCGCACTGAACAGGAAAACCAGCGCTTTGATGCTCTTCAGCTATCATAACATCTTCTTTTTTTCCGAGCAAATAGGCTGCTAGAGATCCAGCTGGTCCTGCGCCTACGATGAGTATCACGAAGATACAGGGAGATAAAGATATTTATTCCTCACCATTCATCGTCATTGTGCTCGTTTACGAAAACCTTTGCCCGGTCTGCGGAAAAGATTTGACCTTTGAGGAAGTGGAGAAGGGAATTTGCCTTTCTAAAAGGATTCCAATTTGCGATGAAGGCGAGCTTGAATTCGAGAAATTTTTCGAGAAATGCGTTGCCCCCTTGAGAGAAATACAGCGAATGTGGGCTAAGAGAATATTGAGAGGGGAAAGCTTCTCCTTGATAGCTCCAACTGGAATTGGAAAAACTTCTTTTGGCCTTTCAATGTCTCTTTTTCTAGCGAAAAAGAAAAAGAAGAGCTATGTTATTTTTCCAACTTCTCTGCTCGTAAAGCAGGCGGTGGAAACTCTAAAAGATTATGCCAGAAAAGTTGGAATAGAACTTGGTCTGAACGAAATCGGGGAAATATCTATAGGCTTTTATCACTCTGAAGTTGAAAGAAGCGGATTTTTTAGAAAAACTTCGAAATTTCGATATTCTGATAACAACTTCTCAGTTTCTTGCAAAGAACTTACGAAAAACTCGAAGGTCTTAAGTTCGATTTCATATTCGTCGACGATGTCGATGCAGTTCTAAAAGCTTCTAGAAATGTCGAGAGAATTCTGAAGCTGCTGGATTTGGAAAACAAGAGAGGAACTTTGGTCGTATCGACAGCAACTGCCAGAATTGGCAGAAAAGCGGAGCTCTTCAGGAAATACCTAAATTTCAGCATNGGNTCTTCCCAGTTCTTTCTCAGAAACATCGAGGATGTCATAGCCAGCGGGATTTCAATTGAGAAAATATTGGAAAAATTCGAAGATGGAGGAATAATCTATGCCAGAAGCTTGGAAGAATGCGAGGAGCTGAAGGAGAGGCTGAAGGAATTCAAAGTCGGAATTGTAACTTCTAAGGATTCAAGGGACTTCGAGGCATTTTTAAGGGGAGAAATAAAGCATCTGATCGGAACAGCTCATCACTATGGAGCCCTTGTCAGAGGACTTGACTTGCCAGAAAGGATAAAGTTTGCAATCTTTACAGGAATTCCAGCTTACAGGATCGGAATTGAAGATATAGGAAAAGTTTCGCCTTCTTTGCTGAGAATTCTCGTTCACATTTACAGAGATGATGAAAGGATTGCGAAATTCGTTCCGAAGCTCAGGTTCGTCGAAAAGATTGCGGAAGATATTAGAAGCGCGCTGAAAGAAGTCATGAGCGAGAGGGAGATAAATGTTAAAGACGTGGTCGTTAGAAAGGGGGAAATAATATTCCCGGACGTTAGAACATACATTCAAGCTTCTGGAAGAACTTCAAGGCTTACGGTAAATGGACTCACGAAGGGAGCAAGCTTTCTTTTTGAAAAAGATGAACATCTTCTGAACGCCTTCATCGAGAGGGCAAAGTTCTTTGACATAAATTTCAAAAGCATCAGCGATATCGATCTCGATGCTCTGAAAATGGAAATAGAAGAGAGCAGAAAAAAGAAGAGGGAGCTGAATTTAATAAAGCCAGCTTTGCTAATAGTAGAAAGTCCAACAAAGGCAAAGCAGATAGCGAGATTCTTTGGAAGACCCGGAATGAGGTTTGTGGATCAGATTCCAGTTTATGAAGTTCCAACTGAAAAGTATCTGCTTCTGATAACTTCAACCCTTGGTCATCTTACGGATTTAGTAACAAATCGGGGCTTTCATGGAGTTGAGGACTTTAAGCCTGTTTATACGACGATAAAGAGATGCAAAAAGTGCGGAAATCAGTTCACAGAGAGCTCCTGTCCGAAGTGCAAAGGAGAAATTTACGACGATTCCTATAGAATAATTTCGAGCCTTAGAAAGATCGCTGAGGAGGTGGATCTGATCATAATAGGAACGGATCCCGATGCTGAAGGGGAGAAGATCTGCTGGGATTTGAGATGTCTCTTGTGCGGTGAAATAAAGAGAGCTGAGTTCCATGAGGTCACTAAGAGGGCTCTTGTAGATGCTCTGAACAATCTCAAGCTTCCGAATTTGAATCTTGTCAAAGCTCAAATTGTGAGGAGAATAGAGGACAGATGGATAGGCTTTGAGTTAAGCCAGAAGTTGCAGGATTACTTTGGAAGGAAAAACCTTTCAGCTGGAAGGGCTCAAACGCCAGCTCTCGGATGGATAATAAACAGATACAGAGAATCGAGAAAGAAAAAGAGCATTGCTGTATTTCCAGAGCTAGAACTTTCTCTGGAACTGGAAACAGATGAAAAGGAACTCGATGTGAAGATCGATCTACTAGAAGAAAGGGTTGAAAAGATGTCTCCTCTTCCTCCTTATACAACCAACTCCCTTTTATTTGACGCAAACATGATTCTCAAGATGTCTGTAAGGCAGACGATGCAAGTTGCACAAGATTTGTTCGAAAATGGCCTCATAACTTATCACAGAACGGATTCCACGAGGGTTAGCTTAGCTGGAATGAACTTGGCAAAAGAATATCTTAAGGAAGAATTTCAGGGAAGAGAATGGTTCTCGGAGGGAGCACATGAGTGCATTCGCCCTACGAGAGCCATAGATGCCAATACACTTGAAAGGATAATAGATGAAGGTATTCTGGTCGTAGAAGGTTTTAAATGGCCTCATTTCGCCTTATACGATCTGATCTTCCGCAGATTCATGGCATCGCAGTGCAGGGATTTCAATGTCTTGGTTAAGAAGTATCGAATAAGTGTTTTGGATAAAAGCTTTGAAGAGGAAAGAATTGTAGGTGCAGAAGGAAAAGCTTACGAGCTCTACAAGTCCGTCTGGGTTAGAAAAGATCTCCTGCCAGGAATTCACAGAGCAAAGGTTGAGATAAGAAAAATTCCAATTGCTCCCCTTCTTTCTCAGGCGGATTTGATAAGAATGATGAAGGAAAGGGGCATTGGAAGACCTTCGACGTATTCAGTTATCCTAGATAAGCTGTTCGCAAGGGGATACGTTTTCGAGAAGAACGGAAAACTGATTCCGAGCAAGGTTGGAATAGAGGTTTATGAATACCTTATCAAAAACTATGAAAGATTCATCTCGGAAAGCAGAACGAAAAGCCTTGAGGAAAAGATGGATGCGATCGAGAGGGGAGAAGTCGACTACCTTGAAGCGCTTAAAGAGCTATACGAGGAAATAAAGATGATAAGATCATAGGCCAAAGTCTTTCTTTATTCTTTCTGCAACCTCTTTGCCAGCCAAAAGGCTACCGTTCATGCTTCTTTCCGGATAATTTGGCTTCGATGTCATGCCAGCTATGTAGAAACCCTCTGCAACCCTGTATGGAGTCATCTTCTTCAGAAAACCGGTTTCATAAATCGGTGAGCTGAACTTCGCTCTGAATATTCTTATCCAATTTATATCGCTTCTCTTAACTCCAAATTTTTCCAGATCCTTCATGAAAAGTTTTTCCAGCTCGGAATCGCTTTTACTGAACACTTCTTCTGGATTTGTGTAGCTTGCCAGATAAACGAGATGCTCGCCGTAGTCTTCGAATGGCATGAAGTTAGTGTGCTCTATTATGGCTCCAAAGGATGCTCTTTCAACGTTTAGCCAATATACATCGGATATGCTCCTCTTAAGAGATAAAAGGGCGCATATTGAGCTCTGATATCTTATCTTCGGAATTCCAAGCTTCTCTCTCAGCTCTCCGAGCTCTGGCAGTGGGGCTGTGAAAACGACTGCATCGAAATCCTCGCCATTGACATTCCATTTTCCGCTGAATCCAATTTTCCCTTCTCTTTTTATTATCTCTATGTCCTCGCTCATCCTTTCCAAAAGCTGATGGAATCCATGTCTGAGGTAGCCTATTTCTTCCCCTTTCAGCTTTCTGTTGCTCCTTATCGCAACTCTTGCCAGAAGCCATGCGAAGCTTATATCCTTTGCGTTCTCTCCAAATTTTGCCCTGAGCATTGGCATGAAGAAATTCTCCAGCAGTTTCTCTCCAAGCTCTTTTTTTATTGAATCAATTGCATTTAACTCATCGAATTTTTCAAATTCCCTTCTTTTGCTCCGCATCGTAAAAAATGCAAGCTTGATCTTGTCCATTAAGCCCATGTGCGGGAACCTTAGGATTTCAAGGGGGGTGCTTAGGGAATATATTTTTCCATCTTTAGCAATTCCAACCCTTACTGTCTTCCATATCAGCTTTGATTTTAGTCCAAGCTTTCTGATGAGGTCTATTAATTCCGAATCCGATCTAAAAGCATGGTGGTAGAACTTCTCTATGCAGTAACCATTGCAGAAGCTCGAAAGAAGGCCTCCAATCGAGTTTTTTTCAAAAACTTTTACTCTTGCATACTCTTTTAGCTCCATTGCGCACCTTAGCCCAGCAAGCCCTGCACCGATGATTGCGATTTTCATTCCAAAAATGTGCTCCAGATTTTAAAAATATTTTTAACTCCACACTATTCTATGCCCTACCGGGATTTGAGGGAATTCATAGATAGGCTTGAAAGGGAAAAGGAGCTTGCAAGGATAAAAATCGAAGTGAGTCCAGTTCTAGAGATAACGGAAATTACGAGCAGGGTTGCTAAAATGGGCGGAAAGGCGCTTTTATTTGAAAAACCAAAGAATTATTCAATTCCGGTATTTATAAATGCCTTTGGAACTGAAAAAAGGATGCTTATGGCTCTTGAAGTTAAAAGCTTTGATGAAATCAGAGAAAAAATTCTTTCAATTTTCAGGAAAAAGCCTTCATCAATTTTCGATGCGATAAAGAGCTTTGAGTCGATTAAAAACCTGCTGGCAATGAGTCCGAAGAAATCTAAAAGCGGACCCTGTCAGGAAAGGAGAGCTGANGATCTGGAAAAATTTCCAATCCTTCATTGCTGGCCAAAAGATGCTGGGAAGTTCATAACTCTGCCAGTAGTCATTACTAGGGATCCAGAAAGCGGAGAGCTGAATGCAGGAGTTTACAGAATGCAGGTATACGATGGCAGAACTACAGGAATGCACTGGCAAATTCACAAGCATGGGATGGAGAACATGAAAAAGGCAAAGGAGCTTGGAATGGATAGGATAGAAGTGGCTGTTGCAATTGGAGTGGATCCAGCAATTCTTTACTCAGCAACTGCCCCTTTACCAAAGGGAATAAGCGAATTCGCCTTTGCAGGTTTTCTCAGAGGAGAAAGAGTTGAACTTGTGGAATGCGAAACTGTAGAATTAGAAGTCCCTGCAACAGCTGAAATTGTGCTCGAAGGCTATGTAAAGCTTGACGAACTTCGACTTGAAGGGCCCTTTGGCGATCATACTGGCTATTACACGCCAGCTGAGCCATATCCTGTTTTCAGGATAACGAATATAACTCACAGNGAAGATCCGATTTATCATGCAACCGTCGTTGGAAAACCATGGATGGAAGATGCTTGGCTTGGAAAGGCTACTGAAAGGATTTTTCTTCCAATAATACAGCTTTTGAACCCAGAAATAGTTGACATTAATCTGCCAGTTGAAGGCGGATTTCACAGCCTTGCAATCGTTTCCATAAAGAAGAGATATCCTGGACATGCGAAGAAAGTCATGTATTCCCTCTGGGGTCTGGGAATGCTCTCTTTGACAAAGATAATAATAGTCGTCGACGATGACATAAATCCGCACAACATTAGCGAAGTCATATGGGCCATATCGACCAGATTCGATCCGGCAAGAGATTTGGTTGTCTTGCCACCTTCTCCAACGGATGCTTTGGATCACTCAGCCTACATTCAATCCCTTGCAGGAAAACTGGGCATAGATGCGACGAAAAAGATGAAGGAAGAAGGGTATATGAGAGAGTGGCCTGAAACAGTTGAAATGGCGGAGGAAGTTAAGAAAAGAGTGGATCAACTGTGGAACGAAGTGGAGAAGTTTCTATGAAGTTTGAGAAGATCTATGGGAAGCTTTTCGTGCTGCCGGGAATAAGGGCTGTTTTAGGATTCTTTTTAATAATAATATTAGTTTTATACATAATTGAAATAAAGATGCTTGTCTTTGCAACCCTTCTTCTTTTGACAGTCTTCGCATCCCAAAAGCTAATAGGGCTGAAGTTCGATCTTAAGAGATCCCTTTTTCTCACGGGTCTTATCTCTATTTTATCCCTCCTCTCATACAAGATGTCTGGAACATTTTCCGGTCCCTTCTTTCTCTTGCTGGCAGTCTTTCACTTCTGTTCTGAAAGGGGATTCATTTTTTCAGCCTTAGCTTCTTCAGTTCCTTTTCTTCTCCTTGATCCAAGCTCTATTCCATTTTTGATCTTGTCTTCAGTGCTCTTCTACATATATCTTCTCTATCTCGACTTCGGATGGAATTTTGGGCTCAGAAAATATGTTGAGAGCTTTGTTAAGTTCTGGCTGACAAATGATCCAAGTTTTGTGGAATCAACGNTTGAAAAAAGATTCGGTTGAATTTGAAGGAAAAATCAGATGCCTGAAGATTGGAGAAGCTAGGCTCATTTCCACGGACTTTCATCCTGGACCCTTCAGGAACATNGGAGGGGCTAAACTAATAGATTTTCTAGATTCTCCGAATTCTGTTTACCTTCATTCTCCAACAACTCACAAAAGGAATCCCGTCAGCCTTGAAGACGTTCTGAAGATAAAGGAAGCCATTAGATGCGATGGCACATTTTTGAAGCCCAAAAAGCCCTTTGAGCTAAAGAGCAAGAATTTCAAAATCTTCTGCTTTCCTTTTGACAAAAAAAGGGCTGATTTTTGTCAGCGGCAAAAATAGAATCGATGATTTCGAAGTTGAATCGGAGAATTTTATTGTAGACTGCCACAATGCGAATTTCTACGGGAATCTGAGCCATGAGGAAATAGAGGAGATAAGAAATTTGATCAGAATTGCTGAGGAGAAAGAAACGGAATTCGTTGAAGCAAAATCTGCTTTTATAAAAGTCTATGCAGGAAGCGAGTCGATTGTTAACTATATTTCTGCAATTCTTTTAGACTATGGAGAAAAATTTGCCATAGTTGTCTTCGATTCCAACAACGTGGACTTGAGCTTTAGAAGGAAGGTTGAGCAAGAGTTCGCCAGAATTGGATTCAAAGCAGTTGTCTGCTCAACGGATAATCATTCAAAAACTGGTGTGAAGCTCAGGGAAGCATACAAACCAGCAGGCGGGTGCGAGAAAGATTATGAGCTACTTGAAGCTCTTTTAGAAAAATGCAGGTTGGCAAAGCTTGAGAAATGCGATTTCATGTATTCAGAAAACAGAGTTAAGGTAAAGGTGCTCGGAGATGTTTTGAAAATCTTTGAGAATGTCAGCGAGAAGAGCGATCGATACATAAGAATCTTCCTGCTTCTCATAATCCTGAACTTCTTTATACCCCTCGTAAAGATTATTTAGCCCTGCAGAAACAGTTCTCTGGGTGATTCTGTGGAGCTGAGGGATCTGATAAGGGAAGAGTATTTCGTTATAAACGCCGAAGAAACGATTTCAAAACTCTTTCCGCTGATAGAGAAGCTCGGAAAAGATAGAGCGCATGCGATATTGGTCGAGGAAGAAGGCAGAATACTCGGAGTGGTCAGGGAGAAGGATCTTATAAGGGGAAGAGCTCTGAAGAATCCGCATGAGACTAAGGTGAAATCTCTGCTCGTTAGAACAGGAGCTATTCGGATTGAAGAGCTCAGCGCTGAAGCTGTTGCGAAGAGGTTCATAGAGGATGCGACCCCCTTTGTTCTTGTTAAGCTGAATGGAAAAAATGGGGTAATATATATTAATGATTTCATAAAATTTATTAAACCGAGTTTTGAAAAGATAAAGGTTAGAGAGGTCATGAATGAAGACTTTGTGACTGTCAGAAGATTTGAAAGCGTTGCAAAGGCTCTTTCCCTCATGAAAAAGTCTGAAACGGATAGAGTAATAGTTGTTGATGATAATGGCAAGGTGATAGGTGTTCTAACTGGAAAGGACGTGATAGACAGGGTTATTTCTCCGAGAAAGAGGGCTAGAATGGGTGATACTAGCGGTGAGAAAGAAAAAACACTTTCCATAATGGTCGAGAGCATAATGAGCTCACCACCGATATGCGTAAAAGCCATGGACAGTGTTGCAGAAGTAATAGACCTGATGGCAGAGAACAGGATTTCAAGCGTCGTCGTCGAGAGAGATGGAATTCCAGAAGGCATCGTGATGAAGAGGGACATACTAGAATACTATCTGAAACTTCAGGAAAAGAAGGAGCTTGCAGTCCAGTTTGTTCTGCAAAATGTCGAGCTCGAAGATTTCGATAGAGAAAACATTCTTAGGGACATAGAGAAGTTCCTCAGGAAGTATAGCGAATTTCTGGGTAACACGAATGTATACGTTTACCTGAGAAGGCAGAGAATCCATTACAGAAATCTTCCGCTTATAACTGCAAAGGTCAAAGTATGGAGCGATAGAGGGCTTTTCATCGCAACTGGAGAAAGCTGGGGAACCGAATTCGCTTTACACGTTGCTTTAGAAAAGCTTGAAAGAGAAGTCCAGAAGAAGAAGGAGCTTGAGGAAGATAGAAAGATTGAAAAGATTGTTCAGGAATTCTTTGAATGATCAAGTCTTATTTTTATACTTTCTGCGTGTTTTTTCAATCCTTCCGCCTCTGCTAGCTTTATCGCTATTTTTCCAAGCCTTTTAATTGTTTCATAGCTGAGCTGTTGGAATGTGAAGGATTTCATGAAGGATTCAACGCTAAGCCCGCTGAAGATCCTTGCATAACCCATTGTCGGCAGAACATGGTTTGTTCCGCTAACGTAATCGCCCATTGCAACAGCGGAAAAGTCTCCTATAAAAACGCTACCTGCATTTCTTATCTTTGCCAGATACTTCTCCGCATTCCTGCAGAAGATTGAGAGATGCTCAGGAGCAAAATCGTTGGCAATTTTTATAGCTTCCTCAATGCTCTTAACCAGAACAACGTTTATCTTTTCCTCTCTTTTTCTAATCTCTTCAGCCAGCTTTTCTGAATTTGTTAAAACAGCAGCTACTGCCATTTCATCGTGTTCAAGCTGGGCTAGGCAGTCAGAGATTATGAAATCTGGATTTGCGGAGTCATCCGCTATTATCAGTATTTCAGAAGGTCCCGCTGGCATGTCTATTGCGACATCCTTTGATACTATTATCTTAGCAGCTGTAACATATGCATTTCCTGGGCCAACTATTTTCTCAACCTTTGGAACGCTTTCAGTTCCATAAGCCATCGCAGCTATTGCCTGAGCTCCGCCTATGCTGTATATTTCATCGAAACCAGCGATGTCGCATGCGACTAAAGTTAGAGGATTTACCTTTCCCTCAGCATTCGGCGGTGTGCAGGCGATGAGCTTTTCAACTCCAGCCATCTTTGCTGGAACTCCTATCATGAGGGCGGTTGAAGGATAGCTGGCTTTGCCACCTGGAATATAGGCGCCAACTCTTTCAAGGGGCACGTAGATCTTTCCCATCGTGCAGTCTTCGAATCTTATCTTTATCTCCCTTTCAACGCTTGTTATCATGTGGAATCTTTCTATGTTCTCCTTAGCAACTTCGAGCGCATCTATTAGTTCATCATCAATTACATCGTATGCTTTCTCCACTTCGCTCTTCTTAACCCTTAACCTCTTCAGCCTTACACCATCGAAAAGCTCCTCGTATTTTATCACTGCCTTGTCTCCGTTCATTTTAACGTCTTCAACTATCGGCCTGACCTTTTCTATGAATTCGCTAAAGTTGAACTTCCTAACGTCTTTCAGCATACGATTCCCTCATCTTGGCAAAAAAATTACCTATCGAACCGTATCTGCGAACTATTCTCAAGTAGAGATCATCCAATACTCTGCTAGAAGCACCCCAGACAAGCTCTCCCATGCATTCGAAGCTGGCACCCCAGTCTGTAACTCTTCTAGATGCCAAAACCTTCTCCAGACTATCGACGAGAATTTTGCTGACTTCTCTTGAATCCGGAGAGAAGTTTTCATCCTTCGTTATTCCTACGACTGGGCAGATCTTTATCCTGTATTCCAGAACTTCTCTCGTTTTCAGAAATCCAATGACCTCTATTTTCTCTCTCTTGACCCCCAGCTCTTCTTCAAACTCTCTTAGAGCCGTTTTAACAGCGTCCTCTCCCTTTTCTATCATTCCCCCAGGAAAAGCGACGTGTCCTGCACTTCTGGTTAAGTCTTTTCCTCTCTTTATCATCAGTATCCTCGATTCTCCGCATTCTATGATCGGAACTAAAACCGCAGCTATTGGATTGCCCGTCGGTTCCTTGTTCAGGAGCTCTCTCAGCGCATCTTTTATCACAGAAATAGTCTTTTCGACAATATTTAAGCTTTGGCCATCATCTGGGGAAAAATTTTCTTGGCCATCTCGGCAAATCTTTTTCCAAGAAGCCTTGCCAGCATCAAATCATCCTCCTTGGGCTCTCCCGTAGGTGTTGCGCCTTAGTAGCTTCCGGCTTTGAACAGCTCTTTCACNGAAGGAATACATAAGACGATCGTACCATGACCGGGCAAGAGAAGAAGCATAGAGAGAAGCTTAGCCTCTTTTGAAGTGAATACGGCTTCAATTTTTCCCTCCAGCTTTCTCTCAATCCATAGTCTTCCGATCATGTGAAGATGATCGCATCGTAGTTCGCAAGTTCTTCGGGCTTAGCTATTTCGAACTCAACTCCTGCCCCTTTTGCTCCTTCATAGACAGATTTTGTGAGTTTCATCACGTTACCAGTTACCGAATGAAAAACTACGAGAACCTTGACAATCTCTCACTTCAGAACGTATGTAACCAAGAATCCGTTCTCCGATTCTCTATAATCTGCGACTTTTGCATTTGCCTCCACTGCAATGTCTTCGAAGTAGTCAAAGATTCCACAGCTGACACAGAATGGGCCAGAAATTTCTACTACGGCTTTTTCATCACTGATCTCCAAAATCTTTGCCTTTGCTTCTGGCGATCTGTATCTGTTGAACTTTTCAACTGCTTCTTTGAAATGTAGGACTCTTGTGAACTCGAATTTTGCATCCAAGCCTTTTTTTTCGATCCATCTCTTAACATATGGACATGAAATCCTTATCTTTTTGAAATTTCCCGCAAATTGAATCGCTTTTTCAACAACCATGGAGGCATAGCCCTTACCTTTTTCACCTTCTGCTGTAACAGTTTCCAGAATTTCTATCTCGTCAAATCCTGCGACGAACCTGACTTCTGAAACCCTTTTTCCACCATCGTAAAGAACAACAGCTCCTTCAATTCTGGCTTCCATGGAAAAAGTTTGTTTTTTAAATTAAAAATGTTTCGCGGTTATCCCTGAAAAAGCATTTTAAGGTTTTGATTCTGAAAACTACTATGCCCAGCTTGTTCGAAAAACTTCAGAAAATGAAGGAATTCCTTGGCCAATTCAAAAGCGTTTTAATCGCGTTTAGCGGAGGAGTAGACAGCTCAACACTTGTTGCGATCTGCAAAGAGCTTGGCATCGATGTGATCGCTGTAACAGTTTTTTCGGAAGTTTCGCCAAGCAGGGAAATGAGAGATTCTGTCAGAATAGCGAATGAAATTGGAGTAAAACATGAAATCGTAAGCATCGACATACTGGACGCAGATTTTGTAAAAAACGATGAGAAGAGATGCTACTACTGCAAGAAGAAGATTTTTTCAAAGCTTCTGTCGATGGCAGAAGAAAAAGGTTGCCAGCTTGTTCTTGAAGGGACGAATGCAAGCGATCTAGCTGAAAGTAGGATGGGTTATTTAGCATGCAGGGAACTGGGAGTTTTCAGCCCCTGGGCTGAATTCGGGATTAAGAAGGATGAAATAAGGGAAATAGCGAAATCTATGGGCTTCTCATTTTATGACAAACCATCTCTCGCTTGTTTAGCCTCAAGAATCCCCCATGGGATTGAGATAGATAGGGAAAAGCTTAGAATGGTCGATGAAGCTGAAGAGGCTATAATTGAGATCGCAAAAGTGAGACAGGTCAGAGTAAGGAACTACGATGGGGTTGCAGTAATAGAAGTTGGTGAGGATGAAATTCCGAAACTGCTCGAAAAAGCTTTGATGGTCAGGGAAAAGGTTAAGGAAATCGGCTTCAGATACGTTCTGATAGATCTCGATGGCTATAAAGCCGGGAAGAGAATCTTTGGTCGCTGATGCTGATAGAAAATTTTTAATCAGAAAGACTTTTTTTATGATCTTTATCGAGAACGCAAAAATTTTGGTAGGAGAAAGGATTTTGGAGGGAAACATAACGATCGAGGGAAACAAAATTGTTTCCGTTGGTGAAAAAAAGGACAAGAGCGACATAGTAATCGACGCAAAAGGACTTGCAGCAATTCCCGGGCTTTTCAACTGCCATACCCATGCTGCTATGACAATTTTTAGAGGCTACGCAGAAGATATGCCGCTGCAGGAATGGCTTGAGAAGAAGATATGGCCTGCCGAAATGAGGCTAAATGAGAAAATAGTATACCTTGCATCGAAGCTTGCATGTGTTGAAATGCTGAAAAGCGGAACAACTTTTTTCCTAGACATGTACTTTTTCCCTTCAGCCACAGCAAGAGCTGTTGAGGAAACTGGAATAAGGGCTTGTCTTTCTTCTGCTTTTTTCGACTTCTTCAGCGACGAAATTCTTGAGGCAAGCATAAAAAGGGTTGAAAAAGAGCTGAAAGAGCTGGAGAAATTCAGGGTAATGAGGGCAATAGCTCCCCATGCTGTCTACACTGTGAGCATGGAAGGTCTGAGGAGATCTGTGGAGATAGCTGAGAGAGAAAACATCTTCATTCACTTCCACTTGGCGGAAACGGAAAGGGAAGTTCTGGAATTCAGAAAAAAGCATGGGAAGGGAATTGTGAAAGCATTGGATGAAATAGGCTTTCTGAGCCATAAGCTGTTTTGCGCTCACAGCGTTTGGCTTGAGAAGGAAGAAATAGACCTTCTGGCAAAAAGAAAGGTCAACGTAGTTCANTGTCCAACGAGCAACATGAAGCTGAGCGTTGGAAAGGCTATGAANTATCCAGAGATGAAAAAAGCTGGAGTTAACGTCTTGCTCGGCACGGATGGAGCTGCAAGCAACAATTCCTTAAGCATTTTGAGCGAAATGAAGTTCTGCGCTCTGCTTCAGAAGTTCAGCTATGGTGCAGAAAGCTTCAGAGCAATAGATGCCTTTAAAATGGCAACGGAAAATGCGGAAAAGGCTTTCAGAATAAATGCTGGAAAGATAGAAGAAGGCCGTGTTGCAGATATAGTGCTGGTAGATCTGAGGCAAGTTCATTTCTCGCCATGTCACGATTTGATCGCAAATCTCGTTTATTCCAACGCTAAAGTTGATACAGTAATAGTTGACGGAAGAATAGTCGTGGAAAACGGTCACTTTGATGGAGAAGAAAAGATTCTCGAAGAATTTTCAAAGGAGGTTGAGAGATTTTTAACGTAGCATTTTCTCCTTTCATCCCATTTAAGCTTTTTTATATCTTCAAATGTTCTTTCTGAAACTATGAAAATCCTCTGCTCTCTGCAGACATCGTAGAAATCTCTTCTCTTCAAATTAAGCCATTCGAATTCATCAAATGCACCCTTTGACACAACTCTTACCGTTTTATCCTTTATTCTGAGCCTTACGCTCTTCTTTGGCAACTCCTTTCTCAGCCTCCATTTTGCAACGACTCTTGGCTGAACCTCTCTCACAGCCCTTTCGACTTCTAGGCCATCTAGGACAACCTTTAGGACTATTTCCGCAATATGGTTTATTCTATCCGGGACACCTATTATGTCCCCTCTAAGCTCTATTCTCTGTCTTCTGCATTTTATTCCAGCTTCTTCCAGTTTTTCGCCGATTAACCAAGTTAGATCCCTGTTCTCTCCTTTATCAACGATTCCTCCTATCACATAGCACATTGCTTTTGAATCATGAAAAAGTTCATCGCCCTTTGGATCCAGAAGGACTACTTCTCTTATGCCTTTATTTTTAAGAAATTCTTCAAGCCTTTCGCAGTAAGTTCCGATTCCAAAATCTTTTCCAGAAATCACCAGCCTAGAATCCCACATGAAGTTCCTTATTACTCCCAGAGTTTGCTCTATCTGAAGCTTTAGCTTTTTCTTTTCCTTTTCTGAATGAAGGTCGTAGAACCTGCAGTCTACTGCAATGAAGGGAAAATTGCCCTCTTCGAATATTTCTTTGCCAAAAATAATTTCCCCTTTCCTAGAAACGATTGCCTGCGGAGGCATTTTTACGATTTCTCCATTCAGTGTGAAAGAGAAATCCAGATCGGAATTTCTGACAACGAATGCCCTCCCATTCGCAATCTCTAACGCCATCGCCTTTATCGGATCCTTTGACATTGCTATCTCTCTGATGTCGCTTCCTATTCTTTCTATTCCGAGAGAGCGAAGTTTTTCTAAGAAAAAATCCTTTAGCCTCATCAGAGAAATATCTTTGCCTTTACTTCCCGAAATTCTTTATAGTATCTGACTATCTCCTTCCCCTCGACAAATGCCAATCCTTTTTCTTCAGCGTATTTCATCGCCTTCTCCTTACTCAAAGCCTTGCCAGTTTCGCTATCTAGCATTTCGCATATGGCAACAGCTGGAGCTATTCCTGCCATCTCAGCCAGAGCTACGCTCAGCTCTGTCTGTCCAACTCTTTCGTAAACAAGCCTTTCTGAAGCTCTTAGAATCGCCACATGCCCGGGACTGCGGAATTCCTTACCAAAATCGACATAACCGTTCATCATTACTATATCCACGACTTCTCCAATTCTCTTAATCGTTTTTGCTCTGTCTATGTCAGTTATTCCAGTGAATGTGTCTCTGTGGTTCACCCATATTGAAAATGAGCTCCTTGAGTCGTATTTTATGTCAAAGTTGGAAATAGAAACAAGGGATGGAATTTTTTCACTTGCAATTTTCAGAATATCGTGCATGAACGGCAAACCGAGCTTTTTTGCGGCAATTGGATGAATTGCGACACATATGAGTCCTCCGGCATCTCTTCGCATCATGGCGACATCTTTTGGCTTAACGAATTGAGCCGGAATCGCTATATCTGTCTCGCCCTCTCTGTGCTCAAAATCGAATATTAGAACGGGCTTTCCCTTTCTGAAATCCTTCAAAGCCTCTTCGATCATAGAATCACCTCAATTTCAACTCTATCGCCATCTTTAAGATTGAGCACATCTCTCAGCTTTTTCTCCGAAATCAGCTCCACAACATCGCTGGAGTGATGCGTTCTCCTTGGCATAACTATGAAAGCATTTACCCCGTTTAACTTACATCTGAAAGCCTTAACTTCCCCGAAGGTTCTATCTTCTGTCTTGAATCCTTCGATCAGTATTCCATCTTCCAGATCAAGCCTTTTCTTTATCATCATCTCCTCCTTCGGAACTTTAACGTTTAGAGTCCCCGGATATGGATCTATTCCGAGCTTTTCCATGAACTGCTTCCTGTAGCCTTCGAGAGAGACATAGTAACGACCCTCTCCTAAACCGCTGAAAACTGTTCCATGGAATTTCAAAGTATTTTTGCCTTCGAAGATCTTCTTGTAATCCAAGTATTCTGAATGGAGCAAGTTGATCCCCTTCTCTGTTATTACGACAAACTGCCCGTCTTTTGTTACAGTTCTCTCTATTAATCCGAGATCTTCGAGCTCCTTCAATCTTCGAGAAGCAGTTTGAACGCTCTGTTTCAGCTTTTCTGCAAGTTCCTTGCAACTAATTTTTACAACCTCTCTCGAAGCGTTCATCAAGGCCAGTATCTTGAGCGTTTCCATCATATCAGTTTTGAGAAGTATATCAGCAGTGATATAAATTTTTTGCTCCATTTTGTATAAAATAATTAGTACCAATGATTTGCTTAAAGTTTTTGATCATTTTCATGGAAAAAAGTTTTTAACGGAGATGAAAATTCACATCATGGAAGTGTCCAAGATGAAAAGACTGACCGTTTCGCTAGATGATGAAACGATCAGAAAGCTGGAGATATTAGCAAAAAAAGATAACAGAAGCCTTTCCGAACTCGTGAGGGTTGCAGTTACGAGTTATTATGAAATTGTGCAAAAGGAGACAAAACCAGAGCATTTTGGAGAATTTCTTGACCTTTTGACTAGCAGAGAACATGTTGCAGTAGATCTCGGCCTCTGGGTTGCGATAACCGACGAGCTCAATGAGAGAGCAAGCGATAATTTCTGGAACCTAGTGAGAAAGGTGGGGGAGGAATACGGAATACAGTTTAAGGAAAGGGGTATAAAGAACTTAAGCGAAATGTTCAGACTTCTCGAACTGGAGAATTGGGCTAAAGTTAAGGAGATATCCGAGAACATATACACGCTAATACTCGTCGGGAGAAATGAGACGAAGCTCGTGAGAAGCTTTTTAGAAGGTTTATTCAATGCTCTGAACATTGATGCTGAGATAAGCGAGGGTCTCAGAAAATTATTCGTAAAGCTTCGAAAATAGGCTGAATTAATCTCTATTAAGAATAGATCATACTGAAGAATAATACTTATTATTAATGTGAATAAATTTAGAAAGAATTATATACTTACTGCAACATGAAATTTATGGATCTCACGTTAACTTGGTGGTTCTGGGTTCTTTTGCTCTTCGTCTTTACCTTCCTACTGGGGATTCTGGCAGTGATGGCTGGTGTTGGCGGAGGAGTTCTTTTTACGCCAATCGTCGGAAGCTTCTTTCCATTCCATCTGGACTTCGTAAGAGGTGCAGGCCTTTTTGTTGCACTAACGGGTTCCCTTGCTGCTGGTCCAGGTTTGCTTAGAAGAGGTTTGGCTAATTTAAGGCTGGCAATGCCAATGGCTTTAATTGCCTCGGCAAGCTCTATAGCTGGCGCCCTTGTGGGTCTTGCGATGCCAACGAATATAGTCCAAATTCTCCTAGGAATTGCGATAATTTCCATAGTTTTGGTAATGGCGAAAGCAAAAAGATCAGAATTTCCGGTTGTGGAAAAGCCAGACAGGGTCTCTCAGTTTTTGAAGATTTCCGGATTGTATTACGAGGAATCTAGCAACGAAATTGTGGAATGGAAAGTGCACAGAACTTGGCAGGCAATGATTCTGTTCGTTTTGATAGGCTTCATAGCGGGAATGTTCGGCTTGGGAGCTGGCTGGGCAAATGTTCCAGTTCTTAACCTTGTTATGGGCGCTCCGCTGAAAATAGCTGCAGGAACAAGCAAGTTTTTGCTATCCATCACGGACACTTCTGCAGCTTTCATATACCTTACGAATGGAAGCGTCCTCCCATTGATAACGATTCCATCTGTTCTGGGCATAATGCTGGGCTCGTTCATTGGTGTTAAGCTTCTGGCAAAGGTGAACCCCAGAGTCGTGAGGGTCATAGTAATTGCAGTTCTGCTGTTTGCCGGTGTGAGGAGCCTGTTAAAAGGCCTCGGTATATGGGTGTGAAATATGAAGATCGAGATCCCTAAGGAACAGCTCTTATATGCGAAAATACTCTGGTATGGAACTATAATCTCCATCGTGGCAATCAGCGTGGCTTATATAGTTTACGTAGCCGGAATTCTGCCGCATTACGTTGAATTCGATAGAATCATAGAGCTCTGGGGAGAGAAAAGTCATAAATTCGTCGAAGAGACAAATACACCGATAGGCTGGGGATGGATCGGGCTTATTGGATACGGAGACTTCATAAATCTTTTGCTGCTGGCTTTTCTAAGCTTTCTCACAATTATCTGCTACATCGCAATAACTCCGGTATTTTTAGCGAGAAAAGACATCGTCTATCTTCTAATAGCACTGGTTGAAATCGTCGTGCTCGTATTGTCTGCCAGCGGGCTAATAGTCGTGCATCACTGAAAAATTTTTATTATTTTAAATTTAAAAATTGGGAAGCACGAGAATTGCCGGAAAGTCTGAAACTAGTGGAAAATCATCTTTTCTAACGATCACCATTGTTGCATTTCTATCTTTCAAATTTTCCTCCAACTTTCCGCTGAGGCAGATCAGAATCTCAGCTTTAACTCCTCTGTATTCTAGCTGTTTCTTAACCCTTTCGAGCTTCTCCTTTGCTGTCATCCAGTATTCGGAAAGGTATTCGGGGAGTTTGGGTATGGGTGTGAGGGGATGCATTATTTCCTCCTTGCTCAGCTTCTGCTCCAGTATGGAATCCAAGTCGGCCGAGTTTACCAGCAGAACATTGCTTACTCCGGGAATTTCTGGAATATTTTCGAGATTTACGAAAGCGACTTTGTCGAGCAACCTAGAGAGAAGGAATTCGTAATATTTTCTGCCAAATTCGGGATTCGCTTTGATTACAAGCGTCGGTATTTGCGATCTTCTGATCACCCTTTCGGCAACCCTTCCGAACTGAAACGGAGTTCGACTTTTGGATGGTATGATCATGAGATCGTACTCCGCAGATCTCTTCAGAATCTCTTCAGCTGCATCAATTGTGGTCGAAAGCTTGTATTCTGTTTCCAGGAATTCTGAAAGTCTTTTTGTCACGTTTTTCAGCTTTAAAGATGCCGAAGCATTTAGCTTTGCTAGGAAGCTTTCTAAGTCCACACCTCCCTCAGCGAGCGCTTCCGGGTTGTATTCTATGGCATAAAAAACTGTTAGTTTTTTTACTCCAAGCCTTCCGAGCTCCTTTGTTGCGTAAAGCAACTCTTCTGCAGTCTTTGACAGATCAAACGGGAAAAATATCCTGTTGAACATATCACCATATCGGCCAGCTAGTTTTTATAAATTTCTCTTCCATATCCCTTTCCAACCTGCCCAGCATTCTGAAAAGTTCGAGAATTTTGATTTTTTCAACCGGTGTCGCTGGTGTTATTTTGAGAACTGCAAGCACCTCTCCCGCTTTGACGAATTCTTCCGCTTCCGAGTAAACGATGGCCGAATCTATTATACCTGGTNTCTCAGATATCAGGAGATCTACGACATCGATTTTGNAGCGTTTTAATGCCATAATCGGGATAACAATTGAGTTGGGAGGGATTTGAACATCCTTTACCTTTATGAGACTGAAATCTCTTGCNGGTAGTTTTTTATTTTCATCTGCAATCAGGTAATCCCATCTACCACCCAAGATCGCCACTTCTCTTGGGAAAACTCTTCGGATCTCATCCCTTACACCAGTTTCTATCATGTATTTTTCTCTTACTCAATCCTAATAAATCTTACTCTGAATTAAAAAAATAAAAAAAGTATGATTCATCTCGTTTTTTCCGCAATCTGTGCTGCTGCAATTTCTTTTATTATCCCTTTAAACTTGGGAGTATATTTCGATTTCACAACCAATACGGGCGAATCCGTCTCGAATATGATCTTTTCACTTCCGTTGCCGAACAATTTCTTCAGCACCCCAGATTTTTCAGCACCAATTATTATCAAATCAGGTTCCAAGCTACATTCGATCCTCTTCACAGCCTCGTTTGCAATACCTATATGGTATCCAACGACCTCGTAATCCACTTTTACCTCCTTGAGCCTTTCAACAGCCTCCATAATTCTCTTATTTGCTTTTGCTACCAGAGGAGCGTATCTTTTTCTTTCCACATCTTCAGAGGGCATGGCAACTGGTTCTTCGTCCTTCACGTAGAATAAGTAGACTTTTGATTTCATGCTGGCGCTCAGATCTATTGCACACTCCAACGCTTTTTCCGAGAGGTTTGTGTCGTCCAAAATCAACAAAACTTTCCAAACAGTTTCTTCCATACGCTACACCTCCTTCTTGTTTTTAGCTTTCGTGACCTTAATACCCAAACCTTCAAACACGAAATAGATCGCAAAACCCCACCAGAGGGTGTAGATGACATAGAATAGCAGAAGAAGTGCACCTGTAAGATCTATCGGTGTGGCTTCAAAGCCAAAGAAGTTGTATGCTGGCTCAAGTCCTCTCATCAGGATCTGATTCTTTATAAAAATGCTCTCCTCAAATCTTCCCTGGGCTTCCAAGGTTTTTGCTATGCTCTGCAAGGACAGATGCCAGTAGTAAAGTGCCTCTTTTGCGGGCATCCCATACTTTTGATTGAAGTATTCCTCATCGTTATGGTAAGCCCTGTCGGCATCCTGTAGGGCGAGCAAAGCTATGTCGGAGAGTCTTGCATTTATGGTCAAATTTTTGCCCTCCACTCTGGCAAATTCGGCAAACAAAGTTGCGGCCTTCTCAGCATAGACCTCTGACTTGAAGTCAATGGTTGCGGAAATCTCATCGCTGTATTTTTCTGCCATTTCGATCAGTTCTGGAATGAAGTAGGACGAGTGCTTTGAATACGAATCGAAACGCTCGTCAGCATAGACTATAAAGTTCTTTCCATCAAAGACAGGAGTAAGCATGATTCCCAGGGTTATCAGGAAGCTTGTTGCAAGCAGTATACCTATTGCGAGTTCCTTTTTCATCATTTCTATCCCTCCCTCAGAATGTCCAAATTTGTCATGAATTTGCTAAAGACCCATACTGCGAAGGTTATGACTATTGCAAAGAATATCACCAGTCCTGCGAGGTCTATTAGTCCCGCAATGTTCTTGTCTAGGGCTATCCAACCAGCTGCTGCGAGCTTTGAGGGAAGTGCAAATAACCTGTTTACAAAGCCTGCAAGAATAACAGTTGCATAGAAACCTCTAACGTGCATACCTTTGACGACTTTTGTAACAAGCGAACCTATCTGGATCCCTATCAATGAGCCGAGCAGTAAACCCATTGCAAGGGTGTAGAAGACGAATCCATAGATCGCATACTGAACTATCGAGGAGTAGCCAGTAGTTATTATGATCTGGAAGATGTCTGTGCCCACAGTTGTGAAGGACGACACGCCCAGAACGTATACAAATATCGGAAACGTCAGGAAGCCACCGCCGACACCCATTATTGCAGAAATAAAGCCAACTATGAAGCCGAAGAATACAACAAACCATGCAGAAACCCTTCTTCCGCCAAGATCGTGATCAAAGGCTATCATAGGTGGAAGGTTCACGGATTGAACTCTCATTGCAAGCCTAGTCATTCCCGCAATTTCCAAACTGCCCCCATTGGTAGCTTTACCACCGTCAAAGGCAGCGACCCTTTTCCTCAGCCTTAGATAATCGCCTAGCGCGAAAAAGCCTAGAAATCCAAGCAAGATTACGTACACTATGTTTATGAAAATATCGCTGAGGATCGGATTGGAGTAGTAGATGGCCCTGTTTATCGTTCCGCCCACAGTTGCACCGCTGACAGTTCCAACGACAAAGGTCAATGCCAGTGGTATGCAGACGTTTCCAAGCTTCTTGTGAACCACGGTGCCCATTATTGACTTCGTAAATATATGAAACTGGTCAGTTCCGACTGCCAGTATGCCCTTTACCCCCACGCTCATAAGAGCTGGAGTGATTATGAAACCTCCCCCGACACCTATGCAACCGGTAACAAGGCCTGCGATGAAGCCTATGAAAATACTCATTGCGAGCATTTCAAAGGTGGAATGGACTGGAGCATAGGCCTCTTTTCCGCCTAGTGTTTTTGGAAGTTCTTCAGCTGAAGCTGTCAGTATTGCAATTGGCAGAAGTGCCATGAGCATTATGGCGGCGAGTCTTCTTCTGCTTTTTATTATTCTCATCGATGTTTCATAGTCCCACTTTGCATAAGCTTGAGCACCAATTAACAGCGCTTCACCAATGCTCTTAAGCTTTATTCCCATATGCACCATCTCCTTGTGTCCTCATATGGATTATGAAAGAGGACGTACTTATATTTTTCCAATACGATTAATAATATTACAGAATAATCATGACTCATAATTTTGATTAACAGAGACGAAAAGTTTTTAGATTCTGGAAAAATCGAAATTTAATCAAATCAATAATCAGATTGCCTCAAATCTCTAATATTTCTTAATAAAAAATTCTCTCCCGTCTTCGAACCTGATCTCTCCAAGCTCTACCGTGTCGAAATCCGTGAATGCGGATTCTATCAGCAGCTTATCATCCAAAGCTTTCAGAAGGCCCATTCCAAGGTATTTTTTACCCTTGTAAAGTCCAACGATGATGTTCTTCAATTCCTCTCTGCTCAAGACAAAGACTTCGCTGACTTCGTACAGATCCTTTATTTCTCTTATTATTCTGCCATCGATCTCGGTCTTTTCTTTCAGGCATATCGTTATGAAGTCATCTCCGAGCCTTGCAAACATGACATTCCCAATTACCGCATCGAAGAACTGGGAAACATCTTTTCCTTTCAGAATGTCTGGTATTAGCTTAACGGATTCCTTATCGACTTCCAAAGTCTTTGCATTTTTCAAGAATTTTCTGTAGGAATCGCATCTGGCCTCGAATCTTTCCGTTCTGTCTCTCTTCAAAACAAAGCCTCTCTCAACTTCGTAAACCTTGTAATCTTCGAAAATCTTTCCCTCGAATGAAACAACCAAATCGGGCTCTATTATTTCTATCTTCGCCAACTTGTATTCCTTGGCTCTCCTTCCCTTTATCCAGCCAGTTGTGTTAACAATCTTTCTCCCTTCAAGTTTTTTCAGCTCTTTCCAAAGCCTTGCAACACCTCTAAGGCACTTGACTTCCTTTCCTTGTGGAGTTATGCTCCCCACGAAGAATCCATTTATCATCTGAACCTGTGAAAGGCTTGTAACGTCTTTTGCAAATCCATATCCCATTGCTCCGGCATGTGCAACTTCAGCCTGGCCAATGTCCAAATCGAGGACATATGCTCCTCCGATTTTGTTCGCAAGATAAGTTGCTAGCGTTGACTTTCCGCTGTCGACGTTTCCGTAGAGAAATATAGTTTCCCAGTCCATTTCCGCAAGCTTCCTCCAGCTTTCTGGAATCGTTGAGCCATCCAAGATTTTGCATTCTCCCTCGACTTCCAGTCTGGTTTCATCCAAGCAGTAAACTGGAACGAACTTCTCGCACTCGAATGACCTTATATTCTTCGACCCAACGACTTCANCCTCTCCTTCAATGTAGACCTTNCCTTTTACAAGGGCTGTGCAGTTCTTTGGTACGATCATGTTCTTATTATAATTCCAATTATTTCAGCACTNGCGTTTAGAACTNTGGTAAAGTTCTTGTCCCCCATAACTGCTAGGCTGAAATTGTCNTCAAAGTTTTCAAAATAATAGTATTCGAAATCTCTCTTTGTCTCATTCTTTTCCGTAAAGAAGTAATTCTCTTTGAATTTTATTCCCCACACCTTTTCGTATCTTAAAGCGCTCTCGTTGTATCTGTAGCCTTCGAAGAAAAATTCTATAGGGCTCTCGTTTTCTGAAAATCTCACATATTTGCCTGTTTCGTTTCCGAAGATCATTATTGAGAAAAGATACGTTTTGTTCAGCCTTGAAATAAGCTCTCTGTATTGGGTTCTGTTGTCTCCAAAATTCTTCAATACATCCAAGATAGCTGGGTAGTATCCGATGACGAGCGGATTTACTTCATCTACCATTGCTATGCTTCCCGATACTTTTACCGAGAAATCGTTCACCATTTCTTCTCTCTGCTTTGCGAAGTAAACCTTTGAAGAGTTTTCGTTGATGAAGTATATGTAATAATCCCCATATCGCACAGCGAGCATTTCATTTATCGGATGTGTAAACTCAACGACTCTTCTGTTCAGATAATAGCTGGAAGCATAACTCAGATCGCTCTCTAGATACTCTTCGAAGTAGGAAATCATTGAATCATTTTTTCCAAGCTTTTTGAGCAACTTGCTGTATTCTGTTAGATTGTAGTAGAATATAAAATAGTTTTCTGGAGCATAAGCTGCGGCCTCAAGGGTATTAAAGCTTAATTTTGTCTCTCTTTTCTCTTCAGTTCTGCCTGAAATGTAGGCAAAAACGGATCCGAGCATTATGAAAGCCAGTATTATTGCAAGAATCCTTGCAGATCTCTTTTCTAAGCTTTTTCTATGAGATGAGTTTGGGGATTGAATATAAAATTTTTTAACTCTACATAGTTTTCCCTATCGCACCCNAGACTTATGTCCTGTAGCATCTTCGAAGCTAGGCCTAAAAGAACTTTATCATCTCCTATCAGCTCCCTTATCAACATCAGAGATGCAGATTCCTTAAGCTCAACACTCTTCAAGTCTTCGAGCAGTTTCAGAAGTTTTATGGCCAATTTATAGATTTCTTTAAGTTTTTCGCTNTCTTCAGCATCTATTTCCTCTTCTTCAAGAAACTCAAACTCTTCGAAGTCGAACTCATCCATAAGTTTTTTATATTTCCGAATGGGATTTAAACCTTTCTGTGCTCTTGGATTATATCATAGACTTCGAGCAAAAGTCTTATAAATCCAAAAGAGTAAAGGTATCTTACACAAGAACAACCGCGGAACCCAGCAAGGACCCCGACTGAGCATAGCTCTGGGTGAGGGGTAGGATTCTATTCCGCGGTATATATAAGGGAGGACCGCAGGAGTTTGCGGTCTGATGGGGGCTTGCCAGCAGGGCAGACTGGCAGGTGGGGACGTATTCACCATTCCCCCGCCAATTCTGGTTGATCCTGCCAGAGACCGCTGCTATCCGGCTGGGACTAAGCCATGCGAGTCAAGGGGCTTGCCGCAAGGCAAGCACCGGCGGACGGCTCAGTAACACGTGGACAACCTGCCCTCGGGAGGGGGATAACCCCGGGAAACTGGGGCTAAACCCCCATAGGAGATGGATACTGGAAGGTTCCATCTCCGAAAGTCCGCAAGGAGCCCGAGGATGGGTCTGCGGCGGATTAGGTAGTTGGTGGGGTAACGGCCCACCAAGCCGAAGATCCGTACGGGCCATGGGAGTGGGAGCCCGGAGATGGACCCTGAGAC
>Ga0065719_106009_pt1 | contig 33215 bp, 39 predicted proteins | sample GBSCel85sediment_FD_59106 | JGI IMG/M metagenome (GOLD analysis project Ga0065719, IMG submission 59106) | Hot spring sediment microbial communities from Great Boiling Spring, Nevada - Cellulolytic enrichment CS 85C v3 (version 3) | ecosystem: Environmental > Aquatic > Thermal springs > Hot... | reverse complement strand
CGCTCTTTTGGTCTGATGAGCTGACGCGGGCGTAGATAATAGCGCGAATCTCCTTACTGATTGGTAATCCCTCAGCTATCCTCCTAACCTCGCTCTCAGGAACCCTATACTTGCCGCCAGCAGTCCTAATAGCTCTAATCCTACCCTCCCTAACCCAGCGAGCGAGAGTAGAGTAGCTAACACCAAGACGCTGACAGACCTCCCTAGGTCTCAGCAACCTCTCTGTAACATCTGGAATAGCTAACACCAGTAATAATGAACAGAATCAGAGCTTATAAACCTAACACACAAACATCAACTACAAAACAGCCCGCCTTGAAGAGGCGGGAAGAAGGTCAGTGATTCACGTATGCGAGAATATTTTTAAGGTAGGTTATTATAGTAGTTATTGGTGCCGCCGTAGCTTAGCGGGCAGAGCGCCGGACTCATACGGCCCTTCCTGGGATATCCGGAGGTCCGGGGTTCGAATCCCCGCGGCGGCACCTAAGTAGCCGGGTCGTCTAGCGGCCAAGGATGCGGGGCTCTGGTCCTCTGGGGAGTGCCCCCGTGACCGGGGTTCGAATCCCCGCCCGGCTACCAATTCTTTACTTAGGTGAGTAGATAGTTAGGAGACTTAATAATATGGCTTCAGTAAGCGGTGATAGGATCGGCGAGTAATCTATGTTTTTACTACTTAACTCTATGTCTAGACTTAAAACTTTCTTAAAGCTTTCTCTATCCTCAAGCTTGTGCGGGAATTTAACGACAGCGCCTAGAGCACTTAATAGTGTTGAGTAGGAAACTATCGCTGAAGTGTTGAAGTCGTTTTCCTTCTCATATTCTTTGATGAAGGCNTTCGAGGCTTCCAGAACGTAGTTATACTTCGTTGTCGCGAAACTCAGATATTTGTAGTTGCTGGATAGGAGATTCAAGAATTCCTCAAGAGTTAAAGACTCAGAGATTATTTTGCTGGACGTTAAGCTCGACTCATAAAGCGCTCTACTTACGTCACCGCCGGCATTCTTTAAAGCCTCATAAATCTTCAGAACTTCTTGAGGACCCGTGTAACTCAGGAGTGACTTCCTAGCATTTATGTATGTCTGAACCACGAACTTATCTCTCATCCTTAAAGTATAGGACGCCGCAACACAAGCGGGTATCATGAAGATATGGAATTCAGGCAGGTGAACTCTCTTGAGGTAGGAGATGTTGTCTTGAATAGAGTCTCTTATGAGGGTCCCTAAACCAATATCGACGAGACCTAGAGAACCTGCAGCGACGCTAGCGCCTAGCTCAATAGATTTTAAGTAGCTTCTCAGAGAAGAGGTTAATAAAGCCACATAAGATCTCAAGTCCTTAAATCTTAGAGAATATCTGTGAGGCGCTCCGGGCTTGACGTAAGAGTAAACAGCTATGTCCACAGAGTCTATCAGCCCACGTAAAACCACCGACAAAACCGAAACCCCTCAGATATAACTATCCCGAAGTAATAAACGAAACACTCCTCGAGCGAGGGTTACTTCTTAAAATAAATCAAGACCGTCACATAATATTAGGTGAGATGTATTAAGGAAGTTACCTACCCTATAGCGACTTTCCTACTTTTCCACGAGCTATGCCCCTTACTAGGCTTAAGTAGTGAGTATTCGATTTACTTACCTATAATATTCACGATACTACTGTGCTACGGTGATAGAATCAAGATATTCTTGCTGAGTAAAACAGTCAGCGGTGACTTACTAAAAGTGATTGATTTGAGCTACGGTAGGTTAAGGGCCCTACAGAAAATTAGGCTGAGGACTGCTCAGAAGCTAAGAATCTACGTTAACTTAACTGGCCTGCTATTCCCGGTCGTCCTAGCTCTATCATTAAGTGCTTACCTAATCCGTCAAACACCTAACTATCTCGTAACATACCTCTTACTACTCTCGTTTCTGACGGTCACGTACAATAGGTTCTCAGTAACTGTTTACGAGAAGGGAATACTTGTCTCATTAGCCTCCAGCATCGTCGTCACGGTTATGTCAACGCTTGCGGTAAGCATACACTACAAGCTGGACGCGGACCTAACTTTCATGACAGCATACTCCCTCAGCGCTCTAGCAGCTCTGATAGGTATAGACTTACTGAACCTGAGGTACGCGACATTCTTCAACACTAAGTCAATAATTATGGGTGGGTATGGAGTTAAAGACGCGATATTCCTTATCCCAGCCCTCTCCTCGATAACGGCAAAGCTACTCTATAGCTTGATAACTAATCTACCCTCCTATATCTAAGCCCTGCCTCCCTGAGTAGCGAAGTGATTAAGTCATTAATCAACACCAATTTCTCNGGAATCAACGTATCCACGGATACCTTAACCAAGAAGTATCGGGCTTCAAACATTCTGGCCTCGGCGCCGTAAGGCTGTGGGAGAATCTTAACTAAGGTATCTGGAGAACCGCAAACATAAGAGTGTTCCTCAACACTACAAACATAACCCAACTTCTTCAAGCCTTCCTTCACTAAACTCAAAGTCTTAACTAGTAAGTCGTAGGTCTCGGGAAGGGATTCGATTAACAACACAGTAGTAAAAATCCCGCGATTACTGCTCAAGTACTTCAACCCCGGACTCACGTAATTTCGTGATCGCGGTCTTAATTACCTGCTCACTTGAGACCTCCATTAATATCTTAACTTTGGCGTAACCAGGCTTTATATCTAGATCGAACCTATCATGCGTTATATCGAGAATATTACACCTCAAATCAGCAAGTATTCTCAAGACCTTCTCTAAGCTTCCCGGAACGTCTTTCAAAGAAAGAGTTATTCTAGCGACCCTGCCCTCACGTATCAAGCCCCTCATTAAGATCCTGTAAAGTGTTGTGAGATCCGCGTTCCCGCCGCTAACGACCGCAACGACGTTCTCGCCCGGAATCTCATCACTCCTAGACAGTAGGGCGGCCACAGGGAGTGCTCCCGCCCCCTCAGCAAGCAACTTAGTCCTCTCTAGCAGTAAGTAGATAGCTCTAGCAATCTGATCCTCCTCCACCTCAACGACTAAGTCAACGTAGTTACGGATTATCTCGAAAGTTAAATCACCTAAACTCTTAGTTAAGACGCCGTCAGCTAGTGAGGGCTGTGGTAACACAGTCACCGGCTTACCAACACTTAAAGACAACCTAGTCTTAGCCGCTACTGAGGGCTCCACACCCACTACCTTAACCCTTCCCTTACTAAGCTTCTTAACAGCTAGTGCGATACCGGCTACTTAGCCCCCCTCCCCCGACTAGGCACGACCACTGTGTCAACATTACTCACGTCCTCAATGATCTCTAACCCTATAGTTCCCTGCCCTGCTATGACGTAAGGGTCGTTGAACGGGTGTATGAGGCTCATCCCCCTCTCCTCACTAATTTCCAGAGCCTTCCTGAAGGCGTCATCATATATCTGACCATACAGCAAAACCTCACTACCGTAAGACTTAACAGCGTTTATCTTGTATGTCGGGGCTGTTTCAGGCATGACTATCAGGGAGTGTATGTTCAACTCCCTAGCAGAGTAAGCAACACCCTGAGCATGATTACCTGAAGATGCCGTGATCACCCCTCTAGACCTAACCTCCTGGGGTAGGGTGTATATCTTGAAGTAAGCACCCCTAACCTTAAAAGACCCTGTTTTCTGAAGATTCTCAAGCTTTAAGTACACGGATTTCCCTGTGAGCGATGAGAAGAAAGCTGAGTGAAACACGGGGGTTCTGTGAATAACTGGCTTAAGAATCTCAGAAGCTTTAAGCATTAAGTCGAATAACTCATCAACACCTTGACTCACGAAATCTTCACACCCTAAAAACATTACGTCAGAACAAATTTTAAACTAGAAGTGATGAAATAGGAGGAGGTTTTACGTATTGAGAGCGCGGAGAAGTGTGAGGAGCGTTAAGGAAGCCAAAGAATTATTCACTGAACTAAGCGATGCTATGGAGTGTGGGGAGAGGGTTAAGGTATTGATTGAGGATATAAGCGAGATCCATGAATACGTGGAGCTCGTGATTAAATCTAAGCTCTCATTAATAGACGTTGAGGAAGCTGGTAAAAATTATTACCTAGTAATAGAGAACAGGTTCAGTAATAGGTGCGTGCAGAATGACTGAGAGCGTAGAAATAGATAAGCTGGATACCATGATACTCGCAAAACTACTTGAAGATTCTAGAATACCTTTCAGGAGGCTAGCTCGTAGCTTAAGCGTTAGCGAGTCAACAATATACTTAAGAGTTAAGAAGCTGAGAAACAGCAGAATTCTCAAAAGTTATACAATCGACATAGACTTAAACAAACTCGGCTTCCTACAGCAAGTTTATGTCGAGATTAAGGCCATGCCTCAATACATCAAGAATATAGTAGAGGAACTTAAAGAAGAACCAAACGTTTTAGAAATCTATGAGGTAAGCGGTGAGTACCCGCTCCTGGTCAAGATAGTGTCTACCAGCAACGAAGAACTTTCATCCATCATAGACGAGATAGCCTTAATCAAGGGAATTACTGAGATGAAGGTCAAGTACGTTTTCAAAACTTTAGAGAGTAAAAACATAGGCAAGATATTCTCAAAACTAAGTATTTGAAGGGATGCCCAAACGCTAACTTCCAGCTAAGATTTAGAAACATACCTTCCCGCTTAATTTTCTCNACTCAAGAATCATCCGCTCCACCGACTTAATGATTTTATTTCTTGAGTTTCCTCAGTAAGTAGTCTACTATCTTAGGAGCGGGATTCACTCCAGTGCCTGCATAAAAACCTTGCCAGTTAGGCATTGCGTTAACTTCGTAAACTACGTAACCATCCTCGGTCTCGCCTACGTCGACGCCTGCATAGTCTAGTTTCAGAATCTTAGTGGCTTTTAAGGATAGCTCTGCTAAATCAGCGTCCACCGGCGCTTTCTCAACTTTCGCTCCCTGAGCTACGTTAGTTTTCCAAGTATTCTCCGGCTTATACCTGTATATCGCACCCAGAATCTCATCGCCTACTATGAAGACTCTTATATCTCGCTCCTTAGCTCTAGTGTATTTCTGTATCAGGAGTGGCTGGCTATGGCTAAGCCAGGTCTTGCCTATTATGTAGGCTATGTCAGGATCTGAAACAAGTAGTGAGCCGTAACCCATACTCCCTATCAATGGCTTAATGACTGTCTTACCCCAGGATCTAACTGTCTCACTCAACACGTAGACGTCCTCAGTAATCTTAGTTTCAGGAACCCTCACCCCGGAACTAGCTAGTAATTGAGTTGCTCTATACTTATCGCGGGCGTTCAGGAAGCCCTCACTACTATTGACTAGTAAAGCACCACCTATCTCAAGCTGTTTCAGTATGTTTACCCTCTTGAGGAGGGTCTCCATGCTCGCTACGGAACCAACCCCCCTCACCAAGCCACCATCTATCTCGACTAAGTGATCACTACCGTAGCTAATCCTCAGACTACCGTCTTTCGAGACTTCACCGTTAAGTCTCGAGATTCTTAAGTAGAGAACGGAAACACCCTTCCTCAACAATTCCGTAAGTAACTCCCTAGCAGTCTGGGGAGGCACAGGAGCTTCGTGAATTACAGCAACCCTCAAACATCGTTACCTCAAGAGTATTTAGCTTAGGCAACTATTTAAGGACTACTCAAATAAACATCTAGAGTGGGGTAACGTGATTGAGTGGGTACTGGTACCAATAACGACTATGCTGGCGTCAACCTACTTGATTATGAGTGTGGAGAAGAGTAGGGGGATAACATCCCCGGATATTCATAAGCCCGGGAAGCCTAGAATACCCAAGACAGCAGGACCGGCGTTCATGATTACCTTGCTAGCTGGGTTGATTCTTTCCCTATCAAACAACATGATTTTATTCACGTGCCACGTTCTAGCAGCGGTGATCGCTGGCTTAATAGGGTTTTACGATGACTTTAAGGGTCTCGGAGCTTTGTGGAAAGTGGTTTTGCTCACACTTCCCTCACTACCGATCCTCCTCGGTGCTGCTTACGTGCCAAGACCTTATATACCGTTAGTTGGTTCCTTGAGGATACACATAATATACCCGTTGCTTCTACCACTAGCTTATAGCGTGTCAACGAACGCTTACAACATGATCGACACACACAACGGTATCGCGGTAACGGCAGCACTCACATCATCGATAGCCTTGCTGATATCTACCGTGGACAAACCCCAACCACTGGATGAGGGTTTCATATTCTCATTATTCGTCATATCCTTCCTAATTAGTTACTTCCCCTTCAACGCGTACCCCTCAAAGATATTTAATGGTAATAGCGGTTCCTTCATGTTAGGATCTTTAGTAGCTTCTCAAGCAATATTATTGAGGAGAGAGTATTTGACGTTATTGCTTTACATACCCTTAATAATTAACGGCTTCAGCATATTGACTAGCATCGGCGGATTCATGAATAAAGAGAGGATTCCGAGACCCGTGATAATAACGGAGGATATGAGGGTAGCTCCGAATAGATCAAGTAAGGCGCCAGTCACGTTGGTTCAATTACTGGTATTGGGGAAACCTCTCACCGAGAAGGAGTTAATAAAGCTTTACACCCTTTTAATACTCTTAAACACCATCTTTTCACTAATTGTTTACCACGTGTTAACTAACTTGTGATACCGAGTAACACGTTAAAGGATGTAGTGTCCCTTCCTTGAAACTTCCGTTACCCAAAATCTAAGATTGAGGGAATTGCTTAACTCGTTTAAAGCCCTAATAACTCTCTCACCTTTCCTCCAATTCTCGACGAAACCGTAGATTGCAGGTCCCCAACTACTTTGCCCTAGCGCTGTAACACCGTTCTTACTTAGTGTTTCAGCTATTATTGAGGATTCCTCGCTAGAGTATATGCCGCCTTGATACTTACTGAAGTACTGACCCGCAAGCAATTGTATTCTAGACAAGGCCTTACTAAAGATACTGAAATCACCTAGTCTAACCGAGGTTATTAAGTGAGTGAAGAGAGCGTAGAGTTCTGCTTGGTTTTCATGCTGCTCCACACTACTTAACGCGGGCTCCTCTTCCCTCTCGTGAAAACCTCTAACGCCCTCCGGTAGCACTATTAAAACCTTCCACTTAGGAAGTCTTAACCTAGCTAACAACTCAGGATACTTAAGAATACCGTCCCCTCGAAACACGCCAGTGTCTGCCACGAACCCACCGTACAAGAAGGTATAAATACCTATGCCTGAGACATGACCCACACCCAGCTTCCTAGCTAAGTGATCTATAGGGTCATTACTCTCGATGTAACCGAGGATTTTAAGTGATTTGAGTAGGCCCATGACCAGCTTGGTTCTCGATCCAAGACCCACGTGGTGTTTTAAGAAACCAGAGATCTCTACAGTCAAACCATCTTCGATATTAAGCTCGCTTAACACTCCCGCAATTATCTTCTCAGATTCTTCAGTAGGGGTTTTTATTGTGGAGTTTCCCTTCAGTCCTGGAAACCTTCATTATTATGTAAGGTTCTTTCACTGCTATCCCAGTAGACCCGAAAAGGTAGGGCAGGTCCTTATACCTGTAAAAGCCTAGGTGGAGCCTGTAAGGTATTCTCAACCTCACGCTACGTGAGTTATCTTGCATCTCCAGCCCAACCTCATCAATTCAATTAAGACTTTACACCAATAAAGCTTTCTTTTCTTTACCGGGGTTGCCGGAACCTCGTTTTCTAGGTGCGGCTTAGAATACCTACTCACAAGTCCTTCATAATCGAAGCCTACAAGCCCTACCTCAATTGCCTCATTCGCGAGAGCTAAGTAGACGGCTCTATCCCCGTCGGTGAAGCCTCCGGAGAAACTTATGTTGGATGTCGTGTGTAAGACTTGGGAAGTGCCTAGGACTCTCTTCTCTTTCAATAATGGGATCCAGTGCTTTACCTTCTCCACGTTATCTCCGTGAGCGTGCACCACGATAAATCCGTCGAAAGACAATAGGTCGTTTAAGCTAACGCCGTCGAGATCCGTGACCACCACGTGAGGCTCCACACTTACATGCCGACAACACCTTAACGCGCCATCAGCAGCTATCACTACGTCATAGAGGCCCACTAACTCGGAGACCCTCACGCAACTCAGGCCTGCACCAACCACCAAGACTCTTGAGTCTTTAATGAGTTTCCTCAAATCCCGCAATACCTCATCACGCCCCCTACTAAACCCCTGCAATATCATATTCAGGGTCTCGGCCGCCGTGAAGTCTTCATCGTGGCTAAACCCGAACTCACGCCTAATGACGTCATGTAAGGAAGCCCACGCCAAGCTGTCCAATACCCTCCACCAGAAACAGAACACTTAAGGTAAATTTAACTTATCACCTTATTGTTAAGTATTTTTAAGGTGGTGGGGACGGAGATTGTTAATAAGTTCCTTAGGTTCGGCTATCACGAATCAATAGCNGTGACTTTAAACAATGAATTAGAGCCTCACGCGGCTCCGATGGGTGTAGAGTATGATGAGCCGCACCTAATACTCAAGCCTTATAGAAACACCAAGACTTACTCAAACCTCATTTCCAGACCCCCATTATCCTTAAACTTCACGAGTGACTCAAGATACTTTTTCAAAGCTATATTTTGTCAGAAAGAACTGGTTTTCGATTTCATTGATCTAGGTGAGGCGCCGGTAATTAGAGGTGATTTTGATTTATATGTGGTGGGGCGAGCTAAACTTTCAGGCATGGCTGGTGAGAGAGCAGTTTTCTTGGTTACGGCTGAGAAGGTTTATGAAGGTCCTGGATCTAGGTTAGCTTTAAGCAGAGCTAATAACGCCTTACTTGAAGCGCTAGTTTACTACACTAAGGTTGTCGCGTTAATTAATGAAGGATATAAAGACTTAACAGAGTACCTCAATTTATTAAGAATAAACCTCAATTTAGTTAGGAAGCTAGGGAGTCATGAACTAATTGAGATGGCTAACATCGTTGAGGGGAAGTTAAATGGATTATTAGGTGATGTGCTGAGATGAGTTTAATTAGAGTGGTCTTTTTAGGTTTGTTGGTCGGGCTACTTCAAGGGTTTGTCGATACCTACGGATATGCTGTGACAGGCTACACCACAGCGGAAATAGCTGGCGTGGTCTCGGCTATAATCTTTCTCGTTTTGTATAGAGCGACCTTCAGAAAAACACCGACAGTCTTTGAGCATTTCATAGGGGTTGCGGTAGCTGCCGGGATCTCTATTTCGACTACTCTGACGGCGGGCATGTACATTACTTACACGATGCTTCACGCCTACGGGGATGTTGAGGTCTTAGACCTCCCTTCGTGGACTTACTACACGGGTTTCCTAAGTCTTGATACCCTGCTGTTCTACTCTTACGCTACCGCGGTCTCTGTTTCAGGATCTCTAATCGCTTACGTTTTCTATAAACACTATATAGAGAAGGAGAAACTGCCCTACCCTATAGGTTCCTCCATAGCCAGGGTCATTCAGATAGGTAAGGTGCTGAAGAAAGGGTACTTAGCTTTATCGATATCTTTGGGTTTCTTAACCCAGCTCCTCATAATGTATTCTGGCGGGTTAACACTTGATGTAACGCCGGTTATGCAGAAAATAATGCCGGGGACTGCCTTAGCTCTAACCTTAGACGTCTTCGTTTTGATGTTGGCTCTACTGATACCGCTCAATACCTCGCTCGGAATAGGTATTGGCAACATACTGACTTACTTGCTCGTGACGCCCTTGCTTGCATCATTAGGTCTCTTAATATCCTTGCCTTCCCTAGACAACCACGCGCTAGCTACGGCGGCCGCCCCCTACATAGCGTCATTAATTAGCGGCTTCCTGCTGGTAGCGTCCTCATATTATGTGGTCGTGAGCAGGAGCTACTTCAAAACCTCGCTGAGGTACGTGTACTCAAGCAAGTACCTGACACACTACCTAATCCTATCAACCCTCTTAATAATTAGCTTAGCTATCCCGTTAATCCTCTTACGTAAAGCCCCCATAACCACTCTCTCAGCGGTCCCTATCCTCGTAGTTCTCCACCTATTCCTGACGATCTTTACTTTAAGGGTTGCAGGGGAGGCTGGAACCGTATCACAAGCTACACTACCCGTAGCCACCTTAACCTTGTTTTCGTTCGGGGCTAGAGGCGCTACTCCCTACGTGTTTTTAGACCCCTACACAGGGGTCCCCATGCCCCAGTTCGTGGCTGCTAACACGCTCAACTACATTAAAGCTGGTAAAACCCTTGAGATCAGGGCTGAGGTATCGACTTTCCTGCCAGCGCTGCTAATGCTTTTAGGTGCGCCGATAACCTTGCTTTACGGCCACATATTACTTAACACTTTCGGTCTTACATCCCCTAAACTCAATCTTCTTAGGTGGGTTCCGCTCGTTATGTGGATGAATAACCTCTATAGCGGGAACTTATCTTCTTTTAACGTATACTCCATACTCATAGGCCTGCTCATGGCGTCTCTCCTCATAGCCATGTTTAAATTCTTAGGTCTTAGTGGCATATCGTTATTTGGTATACTGATCGGAATTACTCTAACGCCTGATTTAGGCATGCTCTTCCTGATAGCTTCATTAATTAAGTACGTGGCTTTTAGAATAGGTGTCGATGTTTACGAATCCCTAATCACGTACTCTAGCCTAGTTCTAGCAGGCGCTGGCTTAGGGGTAGCTACCTCAGTATTAATGAGTTTGGTCGGGGTGATATGATCGTCACTACTGTGTTCTTCCTCCTCATCTATCTTCTCGTTGCGGTAGCTGTGGGTTACGCAGCTATCAAATACGTTAGGGCAGAGTCTGGAATGATTAGGGAGTACAAGACCGTCATCAAGGCCAGGCTAGCAAGGTTGGTCAGTATTTATAAGTTAAGCTTACTAATACTTAGAAAACCCTTCACTTATTTGGTGATACTGGCAACAATTCTCTCCGTCATAGCTTCAGGACTCAACACCAAGTATGAGAACAATTTAGTGGTAGTGAGGGACCCATCAATCACGGGCGATTCACACACCATGCTAATCAGGTTCAGCGAACCTGTCAGCGTCGAAGCTTGCTCAACATTATTAAATGGTTTAAGCTTGAAGGGCCACTGCACCTACTACTACAGAGTGATTCTAGACTACCCATACCAACTAAAGAAGAGCAAGAAATTAATATACGTGGTGTTAGGGGTTGAGGAGGAGGTCTTGAAGAGATTAGGGCTTGATGAAAGATTACCTGAGTTCTCGTTTGGTTATTCCGAGATCTCTGAAGAACGCGTGTCAGATTCTATGCTGATAGACGAAAAGGCCTTGGAAGTAACTTTAATTCGCGTGAACGGTAGCTTGCTCGCGAATTATCTAATATTCTATAAAACCCCGATAATACCTATTCAGGGCTATGTGGGGACAGAACCTCTCACCGTGCCCTTACAACACGTCTTGATATCAACGTATGATAACGCGATGAAGCTCGCGAATAGCAGCAAACCACTAGCTACAGACATAGTAATAACTAACTTAAGTGAGTTTACCGAGCCTCTAAAAGTTTTTGAGTTTCTTGAAGAACGATACCCCGTCACCGAAGTCGCCGTGACAGGAAGCGGTTACGTGATGTACGTATCGGAGGTTCGCATACCAACGCCAGACTCTCTAATCTCAGCTATTCTCTCGTCAATAACTGCTTCAATCATAATAATATCGATATTTTCCTCCACCACACCCTACTTAACGGAGTTGAGGAATAAGATATTCCTCATGGGTTTTCAGCCGTGGGCGATGACTATAGTTATGGTCGGTTATACTTTGACATCAATCACGCTTCCAGGGCTAATCACGCTCACGTACATCTTCATCTCGATGGGGGGTGCATCAACGCTGAACTCCATGGTGACCTTGATCACTTCATGGCTTACTTCAACCATTTACATAGTTTTAAGAACTAAGCCGGAAAAGCTAGTTACTGAAGCTTACATGCCCCCAACCTTTAGATACGTCCTCATATCTTCCGTGACTGACGTGAGGAAGTTAACTGAGTATATTGTTAAGTTAATTAAGACGAACGAGTTCTTCCACGTCGGAGGAGGTAGAGTGGAGGGTTGAAGGCAATGAAGCGTTCATACACGCTAAGATGAACTACGTAGATTCCTGGGGTTCCGGGATAGACTTAACTATATTCGTGAGCGTTAATGGCGAGAAATCGTACGTAAACATAAGTAGCGTGGTCTTCGGCGTGGAGGAAATATCTGAGAGTATGAGTAAGAGCATTAACGCCTTAGCTATCTCTAAGATAGTGGGAGGTGTTATAGCTTGGGAAGCAACATCTTAGTGATTTTCGTTAAGGTAGTTACTAGGGGTTCAGGACTTAAGGTCTCGGTGATCGTGTCAATCAACCTACTCATAATCCTTCTTTTCAGAAACAATCCCTTAACACCGTACCTCACGATGTTGCTTAGCATGGTGGCGTCAGCCGCGATAATAATAATTGATTTCAGACTCCACTCAATACTTTTGTACGTTCTCTACGTTTACGGTTCAAGACCTAATAGTGTGAGAATACTTATGTCTCTCCACTCATTATTAATAGCTAGTATACTCTCACTACCATACCTAGTAATCGATTTAGTGAGTTTTTCATCAACTCTAATGTTGACGTTCTTCATAGCTTTAAGTACTTTAAGTTTGATTTACAAAAACATTAGAGGAGGTACTCTCATCACCTTCTAAAACAAATATAATTAGCTCTAAACTTAAGTGTTTATGGCGGGAGGAGATCGTGGGAGACGTCGTAGTACTCTTGAAGGATGTGTGGAAAACGTATGATGAAGGTAATAACAAGATAGTAGTACTCAGGAAAATTAACGCTTCTCTGATGAGGGGGGAGATAGTGGGCATTCACGGACCTAGCGGTTCCGGCAAAACAACCCTACTCAAGTTAATAGCTGGGCTCATAAGACCTGATAGAGGTGAGATAATTGTCGACGGGTATAACCTCAACATGTTAGACGATAACGGGCTAGCAATGATCAGGAATACCGTAGTTAGTTACATACCTCAAGATTACGGGGTGATTGACGAGTTCACTGTTTTCGAGAACGTTGAGTTACCCATGTTGATTGCCGGAGTAGGTAAAGAAGAGAGGGTTAGGAGGGTTAGGGAAGTTCTAGAATACATAGGCTTACACAATAAAGTCAACGTAAAAACTAAACTCTTAAGCGGTGGTGAGAGGCAGAGAGTAGCTATCGCTAGAGCCCTAGTAATGACCCCCTCAGTTCTCTTAGCAGACGAGCCCACAGCGAATCTCGACTGGAACACTGCTTTGAAGGTCATAGAGTTATTTAGAAACATAAGAGAAGGACTTTAAAACAACTATAGTTATAGTCACGCACGACCCAAGACTCCTAGACTTAATGGATAGATCATATACTTTGATGGACGGCTACCTGAAAGACACGACCTACAAACGAAAGGAATCCTAGGTTCTGGTCTTAGGGGGTCGTAATAATTCGTCACTCACGCAAGGAACCCTATTCTTTAATTCCAAGTAGTGCGTGCTACACATTCTGAAGTCTTTCCGATCTACGTCAGCTAAGCTATTACTGAAACTCATGACACAAGATTTGTCTTGACAGTGTCGTAAGCCGAAGACATGACCTACCTCATGTACCACCTCCTTCCTAATTCTAACCACGAATTCACTCTTGGTAGCGTTAATTTTCAGCCTAGCCACGTACACAGTTGCTAGGTTAAGTTCCGGCAACGCTAAACCAAAGATAAAGTTTAGCGGGTCTACGTAAGCATCCACGTTCATAACTCCAAGAACCACTGAGTCTTTCATGGAACGTAACGTGTTAAGCCACTTAGCTACTGAGAACCCGTTGTATTGATGCCTAACCAAGTTGTAAGAAGTTTCCGGGATCTCCTTAAGAACCCTCACCTCAATCTTTCTAGGGCTAAAGAAACGCAGTGTTTTAACCACGACTTCAGTGCTTTCAGGGTCTATACCGTGAGTGAATACCTCAAAAATTAGGTTAGAGCAGCTGTTGAAGGTCTCCTCGGAAAATAGTTGAGTGATGTCACTAAACTGGTAGCTCATGAAATCCTCACTACCTCTATCTCGGGCCTGTAATCTTTAAGAATCTCGGAGAGTTTAGTAGCTAGTTTGGTTACGTCGGTAGCTCTTATGGGTAGCTTAGCCGGCACTAAATTTACTATAATCTCAACTCTTTGAGGGTCTATTACCCTGAGTAACGTGCTCTCGGTCTCTACCCTGAAGAGCATGTCTCTAGCTACTTCATTTACTTTACTAATCACTTTGTTGCAGTCGAAATCTCCCGTGCTAGCTAGTCCGTGTATAATGCTTAAACCAAGTCTCACAACTACGTGCGGTTGTCTAGCTCTGTAGACAGAATTAGATAGTACGGTGTTCGGGACATATATCTTGTTACCGAATACGTCCTCAAGCGTGGTGTTGAAAGGAGATATATCGAGTATTCTGCAAGTTATTGGTTTGTCAATGCCCGGCAGGTATACCTCAACCCACGGATTTCTCCTCAACTTCATTAACTGAATGTTTATGTAAGCTGAGAACTCCCTTACCTCATTATAGAAGAGGAGCAGAGAGAGTATCGCTATCACGAAGACTACGACATAAGGAACTAAAGACGCCGTCACTATTCCTACTACGCCTATCAGGATCATCACTACGATCACTATGTCCACTATCCTAGTAACTAGTATTCTAGTTCCTGAAGAAATAACCCCTCTCTTAGAGATGCTAGTAATTAACCAAGAGAAAATAAATCTGACAGTAACCGCAACCACTACCAAAATGGCGATCAATATGAAGTCCTGAAACGTGAGTGGCAGGTTAGAGAATATGTTTTCCAGCGACCCATCCACCACCTGATTACTTCACCAAACTTATATCCGGTGACGAACCTATTTAAATTAATACTTAAAATCAGGGGATCTCTCCTTCGCACCAATCTTTAAAACCATTAACCTTTGAAGGTCTCTAAAATAACGCTTATATCTGAAGTCTTGGCTAGCACGTAAAGTAGGTAGCCTTCTTTAATGACCTCTTCTTTGCTTGGGATGTAAAGCTTGGTCCCGTCAAACACGAACAATACTTTCACGTCCTCAGGTAGTTGTAACTCTTCTATCTTCTTATTCACTGCTCTGTCAGCTCCTGTCGTTGTTAAGCAGTAAATCTTGTATTCATCCACCTCCCCCACAAGTCTTGGCTGAAGCAATGTTTGCAGGTAGGTTTTTATGAAGTTGCTCACGATCGTCGGAATTATTATGGGCACGCCTAACTCTAGTCTTGAGACTACCTCCCCCACCTTCACATTCTTGATCCTGGCTAGCCTGATTGCCGAGCCGTAATGCCTAGCTATGGTTAAGGCAAAAATATTAACTTCCTCACGATCAGTTAAAGCTAGTATGGCGTCGAAGTCGCTGAGCGGGGTTAGGGAAGCTATTTGAGATTCGTAGAGGGATATGTCCCTGGCATCGCCTCTAATCACCACGACATCGAATGCCTTACTAATCTCCTCAGCTTTCTCAGCGTCTATCTCGACAACGACGACCTCATTTCTCTTCAGTTCTTTCTCGGATTCGAAAGCCTTAAGCAACTCTTGAGTTACGGCCCCACCACCAATAATCAGAATCTTCATCACTACACCAATGATAATATTAATCAAAACACGTTTTTAAATGAATGTTTATCACGAAGACCCATACCAGACTTACTACTTGCGTNGCNCTGTCAAACTCCTCAGCACGAGTAGTGGGGTGAACTCAAGCCTCCCCATATACATCGCTAATATTATNAAGATCTTNACCGCTAGAGGTGCCGCTGGATTAACCACCTCTACACTCAAACCAACGCAACTCAGCGCTGAGACCGTATCGAAGAGAGCGTCAATAAACAAATAATCACTACTGAATAGTGTTATAAGTGATGCTATGATGAACGCGGACATGACGTACAAGGATGTTAACATGAAGGAAATAGACACCTCCTCCTCACTCACTGTCTGACCCTGAATTACCACTCTCTTAACGACGGAGGGTGGGAGGATTGTTTTCTCGGTGTATAGATTCAGCTTCTTAAGAAACATTACGAGTCTAAGGGTTTTTATGCCGCCAGCAGTAGAGAAGGTCATACCCCCCAAGAACATTCCAAGTATTAGCAATGATTTAGTAAAATTCTTTAAATTCTTTAACGAACCTATGTTGAATCCCGTTGTGCTCATACCCGATACTTGATTAAAGAACCCGCTCATGAAGTCCCCGCCCTCGAGAACGTAATAGGTAGCTCCAGTAATTACTGAGAGAAGAATCAAAATAAGAATGAAGCACCTTAATTCTTCCGATCTCAGAACTTCTCTGAAATTCCCTGTAACCAGATTATAGAGTACTATGAAGTTGAAAGCACCTAAAATCATGAAGACAATGAACGGGATTATCGAGTTTGGTGAGTAAGAGTATATGACGTTATAGCCTTCATTATACGTGGACATGCCGCCGGTAGCTATGGTGGTCATTATGTGTGTTAATGCGTCGAAGGGGGTTAGTCCCGTCACCACATAAGACAAGAAACCTACTAAAGTCAACGTAACATACACTAGTATCAGTCTCTTCGCTGTTTCATATAAGTTCATCCCTATCCTCAGAGGTCTCTCCAAGCCGTAGACCGTTCTCGCTGTCTCATAAAAGTAGGGTACCACGATCATGGCAAACACTACTATACCTAACTCGCCAGTCCACTGCATTAGAGCTCTCCACATCAAGATAGATTTCTTCAGCGTGGACGGGGTTAAGACCGTGAACCCCGTCCCTGTGAACCCGCTCATACTCTCAAAGAATGCGTCAACAAAATCTATCCTGATTTCTATTACTAAAGCTAAGGCGCTTAAGATAGGTATGACTAACCACGCTAGAGAAGCTACTAAGAGTGACTCAATCACAGACAAGCTCTGCGCTTTCTTGAAGGACGCGTACCCAACAAACACTAAGACAGTACCTAATACTAGGAAGGAATAACTTAGTTCATCACCTAGTAACACGTCGGTAAGCGGTACCAGAAGCATTAAGAACCCGGCCACGACCAGTAACCCGGAGAGAGCGAATAAAACGTTTTTTAAACGCATTCGCTAACCCCCACAATAGCTCGTGAAACTCCTTAAATAACGTTTCTCCTAAATCCTCGTCAACAAAGTAGTAAAGAACTTTAAATATGACCGCCACACTCAAAATGGGGTTTTACATCCCGAAAGCTTCGTTCTTTAGATCCCGAAAGTAATCACTCACTTATTGAGGAGCTCTCAATCTCGTAAGGTGGGTGACTGAATACTTACTCGGAGTTAGTCTTATAGTCTTTCTTACTAAAGATACTTTGGTGATGAAGCGATCTCCTCGTGTGAGGAAGCTGAGGTTAAGATAGTGGGTAAGTCCGTGTTCATAAAACTTAAGTCTGGAGCTACCGTTTTCATACCTATCGATCACGTTTGTCTAGCGTTCGAGAAGTTCAGGATTTGCCCCCCGAAAGATTTTAGGATTAAGTGTGGTTAACTGCGTGAAGTCCCTAACTCAACGATCTTCTGCTTTATTAAGAGTGCGTCGTTTTCTAGGCTGGGGGGATTCACATATTATGACTCCCTCGACGTTATAGTTTTTCAGAGCCTTAATCACGTCAACCCAGTTAAACCTGGAGTCCTTGAAGTCTAGGTGCTTCTTCTCGCCTCTATCACCGTACTCGATTCCTGAGAGATGTATGTGCTATTTCTTTCAAGGCTTCCCTGCCCAGCCTAGCTTCAATAAACTCAAGGATTTTCTCGAAATCTCTCAGCTTGTTTAAAGCACCTCTACTCCTCGCGTATAGATGCGCGAAGTCTAGAGCTATGTGAGCCATCTCAATACCCTCAACCACGTCCACTATCTCCTCAAGAGATCCGAACTCAGCTAACCCGCCCATAGTCTCAGGCCTAACCCAGATCCTCACACCCTCATCGATTAGTCTGGAAACTACGTTCTTGAGGATACCTCTCACTACACTNGTCGCCGTCTCAGAACTTAACTTACCGTAGTAACCCGGATGAAAAACTANAGACCGAGCACCGGCTAAATACCCCACCTTAGCAGAGTTAAGTATTCTCTCGACAGACTCCATAACAGTCTTCTCATCCTTGGATAAGAGATTCACGTAGTANGGCGCGTGAACACTGAGAATAACGCCAGTCTCGGAAGCCACCTCCTTAACAGAAGGCGCGTCCTCTGCCTTAAGCCACACACCTCTCACAAACTCAATCTCCATAGCGTCTAATCCAAGCTCCTTAACCACCTTAACCCCCTTAAGAATCCCTGAACCCTTAGCGCTTAAGGGAATACCGGCAGGTCCCACAAACAAACCGCCAAGACCCAAACAAACCACCACGATAAGAATAAGAACGAAACATAATAATTATTTCCCACACGACTAAGTCAAGAATAAACGTGGTAGCGGGGGGTGGATTTGAACCACCGACCTCGGGGTCTCACACTACCCTCAGTAGACCCATATATCTTACACAACTACACCTTATAAAGTTTTCGCCTATAACAAATACATTCATAGAATCAAGCTAAATATTAAAGTTCATAAAATAGTAATCAAGGGCCCGTGGCCTAGCCAGGATAGGGCGCCGGCCTCCGGAGCCGGAGGTCCCGGGTTCAAATCCCGGCGGGCCCGTAACTCCTTTAAATACTCAAGTAAAACTATAGGTGATTTTCTACTACGGTAAAGGTATAGAACTGCCATATGCGATCTCATCTAATTACTAATAGTGCTATTGTCCTGTAATAGTGAAAATGACTATTGATGTTCAAGTAAATTCACTTAGTAAACGAGGACTAATAGTTTTATTTAATTACTTCTCTGTGTAATTTGTGTAAAGTAGGTTGTTTTGAAAAGAGGGAAATTAGTGTTATTTTAACCTATTATTTCCTCTATGTTTATACCTTTCTGTCTTTTAAATAAGAGTATTGAAATTAGTGTAAATAGTGTTATCCAGCATATTAACATAAACCATACTAATAACGGATCTATGGGGATTTAATAGATCAACTCTGGTTTCCAGCCTTTTAATTTCTGCTATAAGTACTTTTACTGAAGGCTTAGTGATATCTATTGTTATATTTGAATAGTAGTGTTCACTTAGTCTCGTTATTAAGGCAAAAGGCAATACTTGTATTTCTATATTCTCGGCATAGTTAGCTGTATAGCCTAATGCAAAGGCTAACATTATTGGTACAAAACTAATTGGAGTAAGCATTCGCGGTTTCTTTAATATTACTACTAGTAGCGCTAATGTCATTGACAAAAAATACGTGAACAATCCTCCAGCTACTGTTACAGCTATTATTCCCAAATAGTTTTTAGGAGTTAAAAGTTCTTTAAGATCGTAAAATTCGTGACTGTAGAATACTACTGTTGATCCAAGCAGGAAGAACATAGCTATAAACACAGCTGTTAAAGCCGCTAGTGCTAAACCAGTAAATAACCTCGACGCTGACACCCTAGAATACTTTGACAAATACCTTACTGCTACTATTGAGTGGCAAATAATGTGAACTAGTGCTACTGCTATAAATGATAACATAAATAGTGCTGCAATACCATACCAGCCACCAGTATATAAGAGCGCTACTTTTCTCAATACTTCTACACTAATCCTCTGTCGCACTTCAAGCGGAATACTGTATCTAGAAAATATGTATGCTCCTGTAGACTGCCAGAATGCTGTGAGTATTATTGCTAAAACCCAGAACTCCCAGCGCCTAAAAATCTCTTTCACATAAAACCTCCACACAGATATAGTAGTCACGAGATCACCTCGTACAGCTTGTCAAGTGTGTCTAGACTTGAAAGAGGTATTCCAGTAGTTTTTGACAAGTATACTTGACTACCACTCTTAAGCTTAGTAGTTAAAACAGCGTCTTTAACAGGCTTACTAGAGATCTTTAATTCCTCTAACTCGCTTACTCTTAGTGGTCCATAGACACATCCCTCGACAACTAGGTACAAATCCCAGTCTGGCAGGTTTTTCAACATCCACGTTACATGTGTAGATATAATCTTCACCCCATTAGCTTTTTGAATCTCGTTGAGCATTGCTACTCTCTTCGCGGGGTCAAGTCCCTCAAATGGCTCATCGAGTACAATGTACTTAGCTCTAGAAGCTAGTGCTAGTGCATTTAAAACTATTTTCTTCTGTCCCTCAGAAAGCTCGGCAAAATTTTTCTTTAAAATATCTCTTCCTGTAAAGCGCATAATAATATCAGTAAAATACTCGTAATCGCCGTCAATGAGTTTAAGCATAAATTTAACTACACTTTCTACTGATTGTTTAGAATTAATTATTACTTCACGAAGATTAGTAGCAATTAACCTCGTAGTACTCGTAATAGAGTCTACGTTAATACCATCAATAAAAACTCTACCTTTCTTAGAAACTACGAATCCGAGAATACTCCTTATAAGAGTTGTTTTACCACTACCATTAGGCCCCAGAATAATTGTGTTACTAGTGATCCTTAAGTTCAATCCTCTAAGTATAAATTGACCCCTCCTATAGCCAGCATACAGGTCTACGAGCTCAATACCCATAAGTAAATACCTCGAAATTCACCACATTAACGTCAAGATTAAAAATAAAAATACGCATCTCAACACTACTTCTCCCTATAAGGGGCAGGGCCTCCCTATGCACTAGCAAAGATGTCCGCACTACACAACGTGACCGAGTACATAGCAACCACAGAATTGCTTATCTGCGTGTTAGTACTGAGATGCAAGATGTAGAGTCTCAGTGGATTATTATACAGGAGTGGGCTAAGAGCAGTGGTGCTAATATAGATGAGAGAAGTGTTTTCCAAGAGCTGTGGAGTCGTGTAAGAGAAAAGAAAGTTGGCACTATAGTAGTTGCTGAATTGTCGAGGCTGTCTAGGAGGATGAGAACACTAGTTAACTTCTTATATGACTGCGTAGAGAGAGGAGTTCACGTAGTTAGTATACGAGAAGGCTGGCTGAACGACGCGCTAAGAACGAAGTGACAAGACCAATAATTGTCTCAATGATCTCTGTTCTATACGAGCTAGAGAGGAAAATAATTAGTGAGAGAACAAAATTAGGTATGCAGATAGTCAAAGCCGCAGGCAAACACGTAGGCAGACCTCTAAAACTAAACCCAGAGGAAGTCCTCGAAGCATTAAAACTCTACACAAATGGAACACCGATATCAGAAATAGCGAGAAAACTCAAAACGCACAAATCCACTATTTACAGATACTTAAAACGCTACGGCGTTATCAAGTACTAAGCAATTAAGCAATCTGAGCGTTCTCATAAAGGAGCTCTTGATGATAATGCTTAGCTACATAGATCCTATCACTACTTAGAGGGTGCGTTCTCAGAGCTCTCAGAATTGGCAATAACAAGCTAATCAGAAGCTTGTTTTTCTCACCCCCACTCCTCCAAGCCATCTCCATCTTCCTCAACGCACTTGCAAGAGCTTCAGAGCTTGAAACCTTAACAGCACACATATCGGCATAGTGTTCTCTTAGCCTGCTAAGACTTAGATCTATAGTGACAGCGGGAACAAACATGATAATGCTCATCACAATAGCTAATGTAATATTGAGGTGCAACAGAGAAGCAATTAAAAATGTGGCGAGGGCTATATTGAATATTCCAGTACATATAACTAAGAACCGTGTAAACAGTAAGGCTCTGTCTAGTCTTGAGAAATGTCCTATTTCATGGCCCATGACAGCTTTTAATTCTTCTTCGCTTAAAATAGTGCATATGCTCTTACTTAAAATGATAGCCCTCTTAAATACATTGCTAACGGAATAAGCGTTCGGCCCTCCTTTATCTCTAATTAATAATTGAACTCTCTTAAGTCCTCGCACTTTCTCCATAACGCTGTTCAAGATATTAAGCAAGCCCAGCTCTGCTACATTGAGAGGTCTGGCAAAGAACAAAGCTACGCTCGGTAACATTACATAAAGTCCTAGTGCGATGCTGAGACACAGAGTAATAGAGATAATAAAGAGATACAGCAACGGAACTAAGATTACAGGGTACATCAATATAAAACTCGCCCAGATAGCCAGCGTGACGGCTACGTGCAATAAGATCGAAGTAATAAATGCTATCTTAACAGCTCTTAGAGCGCTCCACCCCTTTTTCATAAGCCTGTAGGCAATATCTTCAAGAAGCAACATTTCACAAGCACCCATCATAAAGATCCAGGCGTTCCCTAAAGTTCACAGCCTTCTTAACAGCCTCTAAGAGAGCAGGATATGGCGGGACNTCTCCTAGCTTCAGACTTCCCCTTTCCATATTGCCNCCTGNAAAATAGGGAAATGAAGCTTTTAAAACACANGTGGATTTCCTCTTTCGATGATTTTGGGAAATAAGATACCTGCGCGTTAATGAGCATATCACTTAGCTCCCCTATCCTTCGAACACGTGTTTGCTCTCCAAAGGCAAATAGTTCTTTCTGAACTGTGTATGCCTTTGTGGTTCTTCCTGGCAAGTTTCCTGACTCTCCAGAGTTACTTCCACTACCAACTGACTTAGTAGCAATCTATCACCGCTCTGTGTTTTAAGAATGTAGAGATCATCATCTCGGGTTATTAAAAAGCCTCTGTGTATTTCCCCGTTAAAGGTTTTGATGGTCAGGCATGGAGAGGACCTTACATGGATAATGAGAGCATAGTATAGGGTGCCTATAACTCCCCTCACGGCCAGGGAATAAACAATAAATATCCAATAGATAAGTGGAAATGAGGGGTCGAATACTATAAAGTAATAGGCCAGCATAAACATCATAGTCCAGAACAGTGCCCGTGATCCCCACATCTTAGCTAAAGTAGGAGGGATTTTTATTACTTTGAGCTCTCTTCCGCGAGCTTGCATCGGTTCATGCATCTTTTTCCGAAAACTTTCAATATAAGTGTAAAGTATGTAATATGGAACTTCAATGAATAGCGGGAGGGATGGTGTTGTTCGTAGAGTGAGATAGCTTTCATAGGAGTAAAGATCCTTCATGTTTTCAAGTAAAACATAAAATGGCAATAATAACATTATATAAATGAGCGAGAAATGGACAAACACCATGAACCCGCGCCACAAACTCATATATCGAAAAAGAAAAAGGCTTATTAGTAGCGAAATCATGTACATAGTTTCTCGAATAAATGAGCCGACGTAGAACTTCCCACGCTCTACAGAGAGAGGACTCAACTTCAGCAACCTTGCAGAATACACAAGAACAGTGAGGTAGCTTAATCCAAGTAATACAAGATTGCCTACTCCAAAAGTATTGTAAACAACCATTATGAATTCGCTAAATGTATAGAACTCAAAGAGAACACTACTAAGCGACAATCACACTCTCCCCTCAATAATCATCCTTGTAAAACATATTAAAGACCTATATTAAAGACCTAATAACTCGCCCAGAATCCCAGGTCAGCAATCTCCCCGCTTCTTAAATAACGTTTTTCTTCACTTAGGGGGTGATAAGCTGTGTCATTCGAATCTCGTTACCATAGGTTTGTGTATATTAGTGATGTGAGTGTTTTGAATGAGCGCGTTTGGGGTTTTCTGAGAGTTAAACATATGCTCTACTTGTTTCTAGCTATTGTTTTTCTGTGGCGTGGCTACAGCGCTGGTAGTGTGCAGTTATTAGTTATGGGCTTAGTTCTAGCTCTAATAGCTGTTCTCTCAGGCCTGTTCTCAAAGGGCTCTATGAGCTTTGAGGCTAAGCTGTTAGCACTCATAGTCTCAGCGTTCTCCGCTGTAGGTACGAGTAGAGAGCGCGAGAAGAAAGAGAAACAGGTGAGGAGGTCTAAGTGAAAGTAGTATTGAAGTATAGTACTAAGTCTTATGTTGAGCTACCACATCCTTCTGCTCCTGTGCTTTCGCCCTTCGACTACGAGCACGTAGTATTAGAAGATTACGCCTTGCAACCAGAAATAACACCGAGTGGTGTTATTGGTGACCTATTTTTCATTAAAGTCCCTGAATGCGAGCACGGTGTATACATTTAAAGATAGATTAGAGTGCAGAGTAGAGGCCGGTTTCTCGCACCCCGTCTATGGAGTTGCAGTTGCTCGTGGAGCCCGGGGACCACGCGTAGTCTCAGGTGAAGAGGTCTTTGAATGCGAGAAAGTTGTCTACGAGAAGAGGCCGGGTGCATTCATATTGGCCTGTCACGATGGAGCATACACGCATGTCGTGACTGCGAGCTACTACGGTCTACAAGTGCACCGCGAGCTCTACAAGAAGAAGCCCAGCAGTGTACACATAGGCTTTAACTCGTACAGCGTTGTCTTCGAGGACCGCAGGTCGATCATCATCTATGCAGACACCCCTATCCCAATGGGCATACCCGTGACCGCGCTTGCACGCGCCGGCGACTACTTCTACGGGGCCTCGGGCAATTGGCTTATAAGGGTGAGAAGCGATGGGTCCTACGAGCCCCTAGTCCTGTTGGGAGAGGGCTACGGGTTCGCCGGGGTCTCCAGCGGGCTACCGGTATTCAGAATCAACAACAAGCTCTACAGGCTCGAAGGCGGTGCACTAGTAGAACTAGACTTCGCTAAGGGTGTGGAAAAAGCCAGCGTCCACGACATCGTAGTAGTAGATAATGGNAGGTTGCTCAGAGCATACGATCCCGCNGGCAAGCTGTTCCTCGAGCTACCGAAAGACCCGGGGGCAAACTGCTACGCGACCCGGTGCGGGGTTCTATGTTGTAGGAGTGGTCTCTGTGGTGTTATTGAGCCCGGCACCTCAATTATACAAGTAGATACTGTTAACAAAGAGGCACATGAGCTGAGAATTGCAAGCGATATNCCACTACTAGTAAACTACAAAGACNCCGTGCACAGGTGTAGGCCTAGCAACGTTCTCAGTATTAGAGAGGGGAGTGCTAGCGTACTGAGAAAGCATTTATTTGAACTCGTATTAGACCACGTGCTGAGCTCAGAGTTATTTATCTCTGGCATCGCCGCCAGCAAGAATAATTGTTGAAGCCTCAGGTAAAGCCTATGAGAGCTCAGGGCTACACGAGTGTGGTGGTTTATCACTAGTTGAGCTTAGAGTAGATAAGTTAGAGAAGCCTAGTAGAGTGAGATTAGAAGTCCTCAGTAGGGAAATTACTACTGGGATTAATATTTTATGCTCTGATAGTAGTCCAGATAAGCTAGTTATTGAAGCCATAGATACAATAATAGGAGATAGAGTTCAGCTGAGCAAAGTAATTATCGAGAAAAACTATGTTCCCCCACCAAAATATACTGTAAATGTAAAACACAGTAAAGACCACAGTATAATAGATTTAAATATAGAAGATGGAGAGCTCATTAAAGCAACTTTAAAGTGTAGAAATATTGAGATCGAGCTGAAGCAGGGATCTAACATAGTTAAGAACTGTGTGCTCCCTGCTTCTATACATTTAACATTAAAGAAACAGGGCTTTATATACAGCTATAAGAGAGATATTGTTGTGCCCGGTCTACTAGACATAGTACTCAGAGCTAGTAGTGTAGAAGATGTTAATATCGGGGGCTTTAAGCTCAGAATAACACCAGTAGCTTTTCCCGAGTTAGCGCCTATCTCGAGGATTAAAGTAGTTGTGGGCAGAGGCGTTGAACTAGTGTTTAGGAGTAAAGTAGCTGGTAGGGTGGCAGTAGTTTCTCAAAGTAGTGTTAGGTGGTATCAAGTGAGGCCGGGATTAAACAGCGTTCTCGCAGCGTTCAGCGATACTTACTACTTAGTCTTCGACACAGGCTACTCGAAATACACTTATAAAATAGAGATACCACTGCACAGCCAGCTACAAATAGCAGAAGCCCAGGCTAAAGCGCTGCTCAGAGAGCTGAAGATCAGAGGACTGAAAGTCTAGGAATGAGTTGTCTTAAGAGCAAATATGCTAGAGCGAATTATTGGTGAACAATAGTGGAGCCAAGTGCTCTGAAAAAGCAACTCGCAGAGTACTTGTCCCGCAGATCTCCAGGTATACTAGAGTTCTTCAACGTATACTGCACACTAATGTATAAGACTGACTGCCTAACACTACTCTTCACAAGCCCCAGTAAATTATATCACATAGTGCTCATGCACTACAAAGGCGATGCGATCTCAGCTGACTACGTCTTCACTCTAATATTCCTTAACCCACTAGCACTCCTACTAGGAAGAGAAGAGATCATAGGAGAGCTACTATATCTCGCGAAGACAGGAAGAGACAAAGACTTCGCACAGATGCTTACTACACTTAGCAGTAAATTAACTGCGCCCAGTTGAGACCAGCTTCAACTAGAGTCCCCGGCTTCTGAACTCACAAATCTCATTCTGGTGTTAGGTGAAGCAACCCCATTCTTTTACCTAACACCGGCTTATAGAGGACAATCCGCTTAAGATCTTTAAGCTTAGATTAGCTGTACATGTAGTGCTGCTGATCTAGCTGAGATCTAGACCTAGTGCGAAAGACCGATAGTGCTACTTTTAGAAGAAGTGTGAGAGAACTATTAATTACTTAGTTCGTCTAATCTAGCCTTATACTTCACCTATTATTTAGCTTATTCAACTGATTGAAAAAGACAGGTTTAAATCTCGCAACTTAAGCATGATAAATAAATTTTAAAGTTTAAGGTTTATCTTGTATAATGGAGGTATAAGGGTTCGTGAAGAAAGTTTTTGTGAGTACTCCTGTTAAGGGTGTTAGTATTTCTGGAGAGTACCTGGTTGTTGAGCTTAGTTCTGGTATTATGACCATTGAAAAGCCGAGATATATTGGATTTCACTCTTCTCCAGGCGTTCTCAACTCTGGTGATTTAATGGCCTTCGTAGGAGGAGTATTCATCTTCCTAGTTCTCGGTGTATTTGTAGACTTACTGAACATAGCATCACTGAGCACGTGGTACGCGATCACAATACTGCTTAGTGGGTTATTACTATTTGCACTTCTAGTAGCTCCGAGGAGAAATGTTCTCGTAATTGAGACTAGTAGTAAAACTTACCACTTCACACGGTCCCACGGGGTTGACGAGAGGTTAGTAAGAGAAATAGTGGCGAAAATATATCCTAGTCGTGAACAAGTTCAATTAACTAGCAGTACTGTTAAATCTAACTACAGCTCCATGGTGAACTAATATGACTAGCAGAACAGTAGAAAAAATACTAGCAGGCTTAGTACTAGTCTTCATGGTGCTCAGCATCACTCTCCTCATAATGAAATACACCAATTGGAGACCAACTATTCCATCATACCCCACGACTCCAGCACAGTCAATAACACAGCCAACAACTCAATCCACACATCAACCGGAACCGGCAAAGCCGCGCCCAGAACAAATAATAGCAAATTATTTAAGAGAATTCCCCGTTAAAAGCGAGATACGTGAGAAAGCTGTAAGTATTCTAAGAGAGTATTTGGGAAAATCTAGTGTGATCTTACAAGACAGCTTCTCAATTAGTGCTGGGAGCTATGAGAGGGTTAAACTAGAACTTCACAGTGACATTATATATGAACTCGTAGTGAGTGTAAGTGGTAGCTGTATTGGAACATGTGATATATATTTAAGGCTTGTAGATTCAGATGACCGCTTAGTTCAAGTATACACATCCTCTGGCTTACGAGTTATCTCCGGCTACTACAGCTATCTACGTATTAATTTTACATTACATCCTCTCTTTGGGGAAGAGGGGGTATATTACTTAGTGCTAGATAACAAGTACTCCCTCATTACATCTAAGAGAGTTTATGTGACACTGAGAGCGTATTATCCTAGTTATGCATTTAACGATGAGTACTTTGAGGTTTTCGTTATAGGTCATTGGGGTCTCGAAAAATGTAAAGTATATTAGTGATCCTTACGGCTTAGAATACATAGCACCACCAAATGAGACTCTAAGAGTTGGAGCTGGAGATTGTGATGACTTCGCTGTATTGCTCGCAGTCCTCTACAGGAGTATAGGGCTTAACGCTACTGTAGGCTTGATCGACACAAATGGAGATAAGAAAGCTGAACACGCAACTGCACTAGTATACTTCAATGCGAGTTCAAGCGAAATTCTAAATAGAGTTTCAAAATGGGCTAGTGTTATAGGCGTAAAAGTCAATGTGATCTCGTATTTTAATGCTAACGGCGGAACTCTCTTAATAATAGACCCTCCGATGTCAATAGACAGCAACAATCCGTGGAGTATATATCACGAACCCTATAAACTAGTCCTAATAGTAAAACCATAGCACACTATGTTAGAAACGTGCTCAGAGTTTTCTAATAGCATTAAATAATCGATTTTCAATTAAGTCAACCCTACTAAACACTTAGAGAAAGTTGAAGCGCTGAAAAGACCAAGATTAGTGCTTAGTTCTAGTTGCACAAAGCCTACTATGCTCTTTCTTCAATAGTAAAACCACTCTTTGAGCATTTTTCTGCGAAACCCCTTCCACTTTGCTATAAGTACTTTAAGATCTCTCTCCGCGCGTTCTTCTAAGTCTGCCATCCCCAACTTTCTTGATCTTAGGATGTTTTCGGCCTTTCTGAGTGTGTTGCCACATGTGCTCGCTCATAAGACCAATTACAAACTAGTTATCAAGAACAACACAAAGTTCTAGTAAATCCTTGTAATAGAGCCAACTACTCTACGCTTTCTGACTTTCTTATAATGCCTCTTCAATGTATTCACAATACCGCTGAAAAACACATGCAATGTAGTCATTTCAAAAGACCTTGCAGGGATCTGTTTCTTGCCTCTAGTGTTAGGTAAACTAGCTCTCTTCCCTTACCTAACACCAGCAAAACCGCCCATGCAGAAGCGATATGGATTTTTTAGTTTAATCGCCAATACATGAGATCTCTCCCAGACTGTATTGCAACAGAGCTATCTTAAAAGCAAATACTATAGTTAGGGACCCGCCGTGAGGTTTTTGAGGCTATTGGCTTGGCTTATAGTTCTCGCGCTAGTGCTGGGTATTGTGTTGAGTTTTCTGGGCGAGTGGAGGCTACCTGAACAACTATCCAGGCGTTCCTTTACCGAGAACACCGTCACACGAGCTTAGCTATAAGTGTCCTCGCGACAACTACACTATTACACTAGACCCGTTAGAGCTCTTCACAAAATACATTATAACTGTGAGAAATAGTGAAATTGTAGTTGAACCCGGTGGTCCCGGGACTCTAAGTGAAGCTGAGAGTGTCTTATCGCAGTACTTGGATCTTGAGCTCTACTATTATTACTACGCTGTCTTAGTTGGAGCTATGAGCTACACTTTTGACTGCTACAGAGTCTACTACATGCACCCATTACCCATGTCTAAGAGCGACGAGGAGAACCTGACTAAGATTAAATGTTTCGCTCTGTGTTCCTAAAGGAGTGCTCGTTCCACCTATTGAGCCGTTTATTCTTGTACCACAGTCGTTTATACTAGTAAACACTACTACCATAGATCCTTGCACGGGCAAAGAGATAGGGACTACTGTGCCCGAGAATATTTTAACATACGCTCCAACAGCTACTCTAAACTTAACTCTCAATACTGCTATTACAGGGCTTACTACTATAGTTGGCTATGTTAGTGGTGAAGTCGTGTTTGATCTAATTGGTGAGCAGGCTACTTGGCCCTGGTGTTTCTACTACGAGCCCGCGAATAAGACAATATGCTATATAGACATCTACAGGACCTATAACATAACCTACACATATACCTTCGGATACGCTGTAAACGATTCTCTAGTAGTAGACACCTACACTTACAGCTTAGAGCATACTGTGAGAGACTACGGGCTGGAGACTCTGAGTAAGACTTGTAGAATGGGAGGCTACTTCAGGGATATAGGTCCATTAGGAAAAGTATGCGTGACTATTTACAAGGCGGGCTACGCGGTGACCTTTGAGAATGAGACTCACATAGTCTACACATCACACTACTACTTAGATGAGGCGTGGGTTGAGAGGTGGATTAGGGGCTTTAAGTTGCCGAGAGAAGTAGGCTTTACAGTAGTGCAGAATAGTGTGAGTGCTCTCTCGGGGTGTGGTCGTCTATGGAGATTGTGTCTAGGTATAATAGGCTTAAACTAAACGAGACAGGAGATCTCTTCACTACTAATATAAGCCTCTCCGGGACATGGAGGATCACAGAGCCCATAAACCTCTCAGACACTGTGAGTATTTGCGAGGTCTCGGAGAGCGTTAAGTGTATAAATATTACTAGAAGTGTGAGATTCGCCAATGTCGCTATTAACGTAACTGTAAATCCCCCTAGCGACTGGGAGTGGGGCACTATAGTAGACACTGAAGTAACATCTAATATACTGTAAGCTACAACTACCCTGAAGTAGGGACTATTGATACGTGGAGGATTAGAGAGCTACTAATACCACACCCGGGAATAGTATGGCTCGAAAAGCTCTTTTTCAAATACATTCACGACAAGCTAGTAGAAACTATCGAGTCAACGCCCATGAATAATTATCGAGAAGCCTACCTCTGGCTCCTAGCAGCACAAATCCCAGTAGCTATGAACAACTGCACAGTACACGCTAACACTAATACCCTACTACTAAGCGCTCTCGGAGAAGGCTGTGGCTGTGAAGAGGAGAGGGTGTGGGTACTAGGTAATATAACCCAGCACTCGCTCACAGTAAACATTACTAGTGCACAGTTAATGTGGCCCTCGCTCACAAATGAAACGATAGTGAACACCACGATAATTTACACAGAGATCTCAGGCTACCCAGAGCTCTGGCAACTACACAATGAAACCCTAGGCGTATACTTAGCGAAGCCGCTCGACAACAAATACATAGTCTACTATAACCCCTACGAAAAACACAGTATTTTCCGGCTGGAAAAGATTGGTTGAATAAGGAGAATGTTGTAATCCATTTCAATACCCCAATAGAGTATTCTCCACTAGATTTTGAGAAACGTCTTTGTATAATATTGAAGCGTAATAAGTTGAAATAGTAATAAAGAACAAATTAATACACTTTATTATGGGAGGTGGTCTAGGCATTACCAAGTTGTATAGGTTTAAAGCTGTTCTTAGTTCTAGAAAAGATCTTTACTTATACCTAGAGAAGCCGGTACATATAGATGAAATAGAGTTCAGACCTGCAGAATCCCAGAATGAGGTTAACGTGTTCTTCACGGTCAGGGCTGATACCGATATAGAGGCTACGAGTAAGGCTGAGAAGTTTATAGATAATCTATGCACGGCTATATTGCTGAGCACAAATATCGCGGTGGATGTTGATAGTATTGACGTAGTTGGAGTAGATGAAATACAAGAAACCAGCGAGTCAGATGCTGGAAGAACGAAAACAATTGTGACACATAGTGTAGTAAAGCTAAAAACCGAGGTTTCAATAGGCTTGGGTTTAAGTGAGTCTCATTTAAAAAGTATTATTGGAATCGTAGGAAAAATTGCGGGTTTTAACGAGTCTGTTAACAGGTTTTTCAGATGGTATAGATGGGCTCTTCTTGAAGATGATCCCATAGACAGGTTTATCAAGCTCTGGATTGCGTTTGAAATCTGGACAGAGTACAGAGGGTATAAGAAAGGAGAAGAAAGTGAAAAGACCAAGATGATTAATGCATTGATGAAGGAATGTAAAGTTGATGAGAAAGAAGCAGATGAGATGTATGGAACACGGTGTTCAATATTTCATTCTGGCGTACATGATAAAGCATTAAATAAGCTCTCACAACTGGAGAAGTGTCTACAAAACGTGATTTTAGGAATACGGCAAAACGCGTCCCAACAATTTGCGAACCTTGAATAAGAACACTTTAATAGTAGATTTAGACGAGAAGCTTTAATGTGCTTGGTTTGCTAGTAATTTACAAGCTCTCTATTTTTGATACAGTCGCAGATATTTAACAGAACGGCTTTAATAGCGTTAAAGGCTTGTTATGTTTGCCATCTGCTTCCCGAATTTTCATGCACTAAGCGTATACTAGTACACAAATACAAAGCTAAGCCTGCGTTTATTTCTGTGACACGCGAGAAGGGTGATTACTGGTTCTATTATGTTCTGTTTTATTGATTGTGGATGCTCGTTGATCGTGGAGTTGATGCCACGGATCGGGAGCCTAAATCACCACTGGGTATCCTGGAGGCAAGTTTTACACTGTGTATTGTGAATGCCGGAGAGATGCTTAGAGTGTTTCTTGTTTCCTCTGTTAGTGCTGAGACTCTCTCGAGGTTCTACGGTGTTAGGCGATCTAGCTACGAGGAGCTCTTCAAAGTATTCAATAATGTGGTTTGGGCTAGTGATGCGAGGCTTAAGCGTGAGTTTGACTTCTACTATACTGATATCGTTTTGTCTGATATACCTGGCTTAGTTAACTCTCTAGAGAATAAGAGTGGTGTGTATATCGGTTTCTCGAGATCCTAGTCTCAAAGTTGTCTTTGCCTCTAAGGTCTCCTCGCTACTGAATAAGACTTTAAAGTATCATAATGAAGCCTACAAGCTTCAAGATAAGGAGTTGCAGAAGAGGCTATCTAAGATCGTCCTGGGTAAGCTCCTAGTTTTAGCACCTAGTTTCTGGTGGAGGCTTATTGGAGAGCGGAATAGGGTTGTCTTTACAGAGGACCTGCTACCCGAGATAGTTAAGCTCCCAGATCCCTCACTACACAAGATAAGCTTTGTGAGGGGTTCTCCGCTACCACTAGTAACTCCTGTTAGAACTGGAGAGAAGACTTTCCGTATAGGAGTTCTCGATGATGGACGCGAGTTTAGATTATCCTTAGAAGACCTCTACAGACACTGCTACGTGATAGACCAGACTGGTAGCGGTAAGACGAGTTTTATTAAAATGCTTATTCACCGCTTAAGAGAGCTTAGAGATGCCTCTATAATTATCATAGACCCTCACGGAGATATGGCTAGGGAGCTAGCAGAGGAAATACCTGAAAGCATCTATTTACACCCGTTTAGAAGCCCCTTTGGTCTAAATCCCCTAGACCTACCTAAACACGAGAACAGGGGACTTTGCTGTCACAATAGCTAGCGCGAGGGCCACATCCACCTCAGATCGTGCTGGAGGTACTGGAGGGGGCCCTGGTACTGCGCGGAGCTGGGCTGGACCGAGGTCCGCAGGTTGCTAGAGGAGTACAAGGTAAAGTAAAAGGGGATTAGCAGGTCTGTAGCATTTCGCTAAACGACTGATGCCTGAAAGTACATAGAGAACTACGTGAAGTAAACCATC
>Ga0065719_106609_pt1 | contig 33241 bp, 39 predicted proteins | sample GBSCel85sediment_FD_59106 | JGI IMG/M metagenome (GOLD analysis project Ga0065719, IMG submission 59106) | Hot spring sediment microbial communities from Great Boiling Spring, Nevada - Cellulolytic enrichment CS 85C v3 (version 3) | ecosystem: Environmental > Aquatic > Thermal springs > Hot... | reverse complement strand
TGGTATGCTGAGAGTAAACCCGTTACCTTTTATGATGTACCTTCCTTCCGCATAGTCTAGGACAACATCCAGGAAGTTCATTGGTGGTGATCCAACAAACCCAGCGACGAACAGGGTCTTCGGATTGTTGTATATTTCCGCGGGGGTTGCCAGCTGTTCTATCTTACCTTTGTTCATAACAGCTATCCTGTCGGCCATAGTCATGGCCTCTAGCTGGTCGTGAGTAACATAGATTGTCGTTATCTTTAGCTCTTTCTGTAGTTTCTTCAGCTCAGCTCTCATTTGAACTCTTAGAAGTGCATCAAGGTTGCTCAGGGGCTCGTCCATGAGCCAAGCCTTGGGCTCTCTCACCAGAGCTCTAGCTAGGGCCACCCTCTGTTGTTGACCTCCTGAGAGCTGTCCTGGGTATCTATCTAAGAGCTCTTCTATTCTGAGTAGTTTAGCGACTTCTCGAACCCTTCTGTCTATCTCATTTTTCGGATACTTTCTCAACCTAAGAGGGAACGCTATAATATCGTAAACCTTCATATGGGGGTAGAGGGCATAGTTCTGGAACACCATCGCAATATCTCTATCCTTTGGAGGGAGGTCTGTAACATCTTCACCATCAATTACAACCCTGCCGCTGTCTGGGGTCTCTAGGCCAGCAATAATCCTAAGAGTTGTAGTTTTGCCACATCCCGAAGGGCCTAATAGTACTAGGAACTCCCCATCATCAGCTACGAACGAGACATCGTTTACTGCCACAGTTTTGCCAAACCTTTTAACTATATGTACTACTTCTATGTGACCCAATGGTCTCACCCGCCCCTACAGACATAAGGTTTACCCACATAGCCAGGTACAGATTTCCTGCCGAAAATAATAAAGTATTCGCAGCAGGTGCGGTTTCACGAAACATCTCTATGATCACCTCTTGACTCCACCCAGGGTAAACGCTGATAGTATCCATCTTTGAGCAAAGAAGTACAATACGAGTACCGGCAGTATGTATACCATGGTGGAAGCAGCTACGGCTCCAAGGTGTGGGGGTGCCTCACCACCACTGCCATAAACATACCTAATCAAGGAAACAACTAGCGGTAGCGTGAAATTGGTCTTAGTGCTTAGTAAGATTAAGGGCCAGAGAAACCAGTTCCAAGCCCACAAGAAGTTCATAACCGTGGCAACGCCTAGTGCCGGCTTGATTAATGGGAATATTATTCTGAGCAGTATATAGTGATCACTTGCACCGTCAACTCTTGCAGCATCTATATAATCCTTAGGTATCTGCATAATATAGCTTCTCATGAAGAATATGGTCCAGGCACCTATTAGATTGACTATCAATACGCCAAGCAAATTATCAACAAGGCCTAGCTGTATCATCATGCTGAACCACGGAACTATAAGTATGGCCTCTGGTATAACATACTTAGATATTATAACCATGAACAGTACCTCTTTAAGTTTAAACCTATATATAGCAAATGCAAATCCTGCAGCAGTAGAAAATAGCAAGGTTGTAAATGTTGCACCACCTGCAATAACTAAGCTATTGAGAACCGATTTGCCTATGTCGACACCATATTGTCGCATTAGCTCAAAGCCCTCTAGTGATGGGTTTTCCACTATAAACGTTGGCGGGACTTTGTAGACCTCACCATAAGTTTTAAAGGCAGTAATAATTAAGAAGTATAGTGGTATCACAATTGATATAATTGTTAATACCATAACTATATTAGTGACAATATTGAATGTATTTATAGTCTTACCTTTTCTGGCACTTGTTTCTTTAGTATTTTTCATATCCACGGTACCACCTCATTTGAAGTACTATGATGCCTATGACTAGGAGTGTTGAGAAAACGGCTATGGCAGCGGCATAACCAGCTCTACCTTTCTCGAAAGCCTCTAGATATACCAGCAACCCTAACATCATGGTTGCAGTACCAGGGCCTCCTTTTGTAAGAATATATACAGAGCTGAAGACAAACCATGACATCATTATAATTGAAGCCAACGAGAATATCATTATAGGTCTTAGTAAGGGAATAATGATCTTAAAGTATATCTGCCAATCACTTGCACCGTCAACTCTTGCAGCATCTATATAATCCTTAGGAATGCTGCGAAGCCCTGCATATATGACCAGGGCACAGAAACCAACATTCTTCCAGATAGAGTACAGTATTACCATGGGTAGGGCTAGGTTTGGATCATAGAACCAGGAATACGTTGGCAAGCCCAACAATGAAAGGATATGGTTCGCATATCCACTTGGACCGGGCCCGAAGATGATTAGCCACATACTTGCAGCAGCTATATCGGGAAGAATATAGGGAATGAGCATTAGGGAGCGCGTAATAGACGCTAGTTTGGTCTGTCTATTTACAGATATTGCTAGAAGTAAACCAAGTAGTAACGAGCCCGAGACTACACTTACCACAAATATTAACGTATTTAAGAGTGCTTTCTGGAAAACGGGATCAGAAAACATGCGGAAATAATTTTCAGGACCTACCCAAGTAGGGGGTCTTTTGGTCAAATTCCACCTTGTAAAACTAAGGTATATGTTCATAGCAAGTGGATAAAAGTAAAAAATGGTGTAGAGGATGAGAGGTGGGAGAAGGTATGGAAGGGATTTCAAAAAATCATTTTTTATAATAGAGCTCTTCTTCATGGACATGTCCCTCAGCATCCCCAACATATTTTTAACTTACACATGGAACCTCGTTTGCCGCCTCAAGGAGAGCTTTTTCTAATTCTCGTAAACCATCTTCAATGCTCAGCTCCTTCAAGTATATCCTGGATAGAACCTCACCGCCTGTGGCAAATAGACTCCCCGAACGTGGGTGTATTACTCTGGATTCTCCTGTTTTTGCTATTTCGAGTATCTGCTGGAATATTAGTTGATCAAACGGAGGCTCATTAACTATATCCCTCCAAGGAGCCCACATACCTATCTCGTTGAATAGCGTCAGTTTGACATCCTTGTTTATGGCTACCCAGCATAGAAATGCGAAGGCCCACTGCTGTCTCTCGGGAGGACTATATGCATTGACTCCTACAACATGCATATCCAGCCACGTTCTAGACGACATATTTTGTGAAGGTGGGGGTATCGGACAGAAGTGGAAACCTTTGAATTGGCCTGTTTGTGGATCTCGAAATCTCTCTGGGTTTAGAGCTAGCAGGGCGTTTAGAACCTCTGTAGGCTCCCTTGGTAGTAGCATAGCTACAAGTTCTTGTGCAAAGGCAGCTGTGTCGCCTGGGAAGCCTGGGTCATAGATATGGTGTGTATACAGCACATCATAATATAGCTGTAGTACCGTTCTACCTATGTTTGAGTTCACATCAGTCTTCCATTGCCCGTTTTCACACCACAGAATTCTGCCACCCGCGGCTAAGAATATAGGGCCGAATTTATCGAAGATTCCACCTATGTGACCACTTACTCTTACGAACAGACCTGAGCGTACCAGGTTTCCTTGATCATCATATTTAGTCAGCCTCTTTGCAACATCAATAAGTTCGTTCCAGTCCTTCGGGCACCAGTTTGTTGGATAGCCTATCTCTTGAAGCATATAATCGTTAACTATTAGAACCTTTACTGATGCACCTCTAAGACCGGGGAAGCCATACATCCTCTTAACTCCGTCAGGACCCCAGAAATACGTTATTTGATCAAATGGTTCTACAATATTTTTCTTGACTATTTCTTGTAGATAGTCAGGGAGTTCAGCCAGATAACCATCATAAGCTAGGTCGGCTAAGGAGAGCTCATCTATCATTACAATGTCGGGACCCTGACCTGCATCTGTCATTTGTTCGACTTTCATAGTAAATTCAACTGTAGATAGCTCACCCATGACAGTGAATTCTATTTTAACATTAGGATGTAGCTGATTCCACATATCAATTACTCTTTGTATTTGATTGTCTACTATAGTTAACGATTGCCATTTCCAGAATTTAAGGGTGATAGGCTCGGAGGGTTCTGGTAGCACGGGGCAAGCAACAGGTAGAGGGGTAACAGTACTTGTTTGGGTTTGGGTAACAGTAGTTGTAACGGTTTTTGTAACGGTCGCGGTCTCAGTAACGGTTTTAGCGGGAGCCAGTACATAGACAGCAGCACCTACAATTATGGCTGTTAACACAACGGCCAGTACTGTGATCAAATTTTGGTTCATACTTTTACCCCAAAGCTAATGAAATTGAGGTCAGCTTTTAAACATTTCAGTATAATTATTGCAATGTACTTGTACCAAGTATACCGACAATGGCAAGTTTGTATAAACAGGTATAAAGAGGTGGTATAAGAAACACCTGTACCAAACTAGGTACACCTAATCTAGACTTGAGTACACCATTTCGCACTAACGTTCTTAGGAGAGATTTTGCTAATGGAATTATTAAACTTTTAATAAAACTATAATTTTATTATAAGCAAATGTGGTTGCTGTATACATTATATACATTTAGTACTGGGATAATTGTTGAAGGTTAAGCGATTACTATAGCCTTACGCCGTATTAAGTTGCCTACATAGTTTAGGGACGCGGCCAGGCGCTCTATTAGTTCACCTACCTCTCTTTCATATGTCTTGCGTAGTTCTTGGTCTTCGCTATAGAGCTGTAGGAGGGCGTCTCTGTATGTTCTATTACCTTGTGAATCCCTGATTGCTTGGAATATGTAGAAGTAGTGCCTAAACACATCTGCTCTCGGGTTGTATACCTGGTTTTGTTTTTCGTACTTTTCAAGGAGTGTTTCTAGCTCTCTGGAGTATAGTGTTCCTTTGTTTTCTACAACCTTTCTTAAGTGGTCTATAACTACCTGGTATATCTCCTCGTATAGCCTCCTAGGCTTTGACCCTGGGGGCATTCTATGCATTACTTCAAGTAGTAGTTGTATTAGCACGCCAGACATTTTGTACTTAACATTTCCATTTGTTGCTGCTCCCACTGTTCTCCAAACACCAAAGCCTTTGTCGGAATAGGGATTGTGACCGCTTCCAGAATGTATTGAAATGTATACGCCTAGCGAGCCTAGTACCGTGGCAAAGTTTCTCAGATCCTCGTATAGCTCTCGAAGATCCTTGTCATAGTCTTCGCGTTTCTTGTAGCCGATGTTGGGCGCTAGGAAATCGACATCAATACCCCTCCTCTTCAGCTCTAATACATAGAATACAACATCTTTTACGCCAGATTTGTGCGGCGTTTCATCAAAAGCCACTTCAACACCAAACGGCGACCGGATATACTTCTTGGCGAGCTCGTACACCTTTACAGCATATTCGAGGCTCCTCATATACTTTAGCACAACCCTTGCCACATCTACTCTCTTAAACCGTACAGTAATATGCCTGTCGGTCGATAAGAATGAGAATGTTTTATCAACATAGTTTCTTTCAAGCTCTCTCCTAACATCCTGTTCCACGCTACTTTCGTAGAGCGCAAGGACCTTGTTGTCGTCTAGTTTGTCAATGCTATAGTCGATGAGCTCGCAGGTGTCTATAGTTATGAAGTCTACACCCCCGACTTTTGCGACCTCCTTAAACTCTTCCTCTATGTAGTTCAACGAGAACTGGATATCAGTTTCTGATAGGGGCTCTTCTACGGGAACCCCCGCTATCTTCTTGAGAGCTCTCTCAACACTACCCATTATAGATACGTGGTCAGCTTCAACCTCAACAGGTATTGAAAATAGCTCAGAATACCCCCTAGCTTTTTCAATGTATTCTCTTATAGACGTACCCGTGTGACCGAGGTATAAGTGCCTAGGGTCTAGGGACTTGATGTAGCTTTCTGGGGCTGTTTCCCTGTTAAAAGATAGCATTAGAGTGCCGGCGATATCCAGCCTCTTAAAGCTTTTTAGAATTGCAGGTATGACTATATCCGGGATTCTTATCCCAAAAGCAGGTCTAGGTATTTTCCCTAGATACATCCTCCCACACCCAAAGAAAATTCTCGGAAAAGGTTATAAGCACCGTTACTCCCTTGGCCACCAAGCAAAAACTTATAAACTTGGGGGGTTCTTAGAGCACTACGGGTCGAAAACAATGATGTATGCATATGCTGTGAAGAAGGGAGTTCCAGTAATATCCAGGTTCCCCTGGGACATAGGCATCATAAGCTTTATGCTATTCCCAGAGCTGATGAAGTCTTCGGAGAACGCGGCAGAGAAAATAAGAGTGCTGCTGGAAGACCCGTTCTTTGACTTAGTAGAGGTTACGATAATCGATGACGCCGAGTGGAAGAAGATAGCCGAGATCAACGCCAAGTACGGCAAGACTTTTGCACTAGGTCTGCAGCCCGTAGTTCTGGCCCGTGGCGTAAACCCGAACCCGCTTAGCGAGGAGGAGAGGAAAAAGTCTGTTCAGACGCTGCTTGCCGAGCTCAGAAAAGCTGGTGAAAGAGGCTACAAAGCTGTAGGACTCTGTACAGGCCCCAATGTTGAAGGTCCTGATAGGGAAAAGGCCGTAGAATCTTTGATAAAAACGCTTGTCGAGCTGGGATCCGAGGCAGCCAAATACGGTATGAACGTATATCTCGAGACGTTTGATGTTATCTGGGATAGAAAGAGGCTACTAGGGCTCTATCCCGATGCTGTAAAGGTTGTAGAGAAAGTATGGGAGAACGGTGTTAAGAACGTATACATAATGTGGGATCTAAGTCACGCACCACTTCTCAACGAGAACCCAGAGGTGTTGAGATCCTACCCTGAGTTCCTAGGCCATGTCCATATAGGATGTGCCAAGAAAGCAGGCGACAAGCTCCTAGATACGCATCCAGGCTTCTACAGACCTGGTGCTCTCAATACTGAGAAGGATGTTGCAAAGTTGCTTGAGGTCTTGCACAGCATAGGCTACAAAGGCGCTATAAGCTTTGAGGTTAGACCGGAAGAAGGACAGGACCCCATGGAAATCCTCAACTCGTCCAAGGGCGTACTGCTAAGAGCGTTCCAACTATTTGTAGAGAATCTCTAGAAGCCTATCCCTTTTTCTCAATAGCCATAGCTGTCTTTACCTTGTTTAGGGGAGAAGTACAGGCCTTCTAATAATCTATGGGGACCCTAGGTGGTCTTACACCCCTCTGACCCTGGTAACTGCCTCTATAAGGTCTCTCTATAGGGCTTGATACTCTGGAGAACACCACGTGAAGAAACCTCGTTCCGTGCCTCAGCTTAACAGGAAACGATGACCCGTGAAGCTCTATGGTTATCTGTCCCTCGAAACCGCCGTCTATTATTGTGGGCGGGATTGAGAGGCCCAGCCTAGCAAAGGTAGACCTAAGCTCTACAAATGCCATGAGCTCTGGCGGAACCTTGATGTACTCAAGAGTTGTTAGCAGGTATCTTCTATACGGTTTTATGATAAATTCGTGGGCCTTCCAGCAACTATAGAACTTGACTAGAGCGTTTTCGCTAATGCTATAGGGATCCAAAATCTCGCTTGTCTCGGCTAACTCGCATATCTCGTTGCCGAGCCTCAGGTCCAACCCGTTTTCGCGCACAATAGCCTCGTCGAAAGGCTCTATGTATATTCTGCCTGACGCTACATAATTTTTCAAGTCGAAGTCGGATAGTATCAAAGATGCCACCGGGTAGAGTATAGCCATTAATAGGGTATTAAAGTGGCTAAGCACAATGAGTTTTCCAGGTGGACACAGCAAGCTGTGCTGCATGATATGCTATTGCTCTGGGAGCGCTATTCGAAAAGCCACCAGCATCTTTTCTTGTATTCGCTCTCCAGATCTCTAACATCTATCTCTCCTCCTGGGCTTTTCTCGTAGAATACTCTGCCCTCGTAGACGTATATCCTTGTCTTGCTGTCTCGCCAGCAGTCGGGATCCATGCCAGCCTTGAGGCAGCATTCAGCTAGAAAGGTCTCTCTATCCCAGCAATACTCTACAGGCACCTGAGGTAGCAGAGTACCGTTTCGCCACCCCCTGTAGATCCACAGACCATGTCTTCCAATGATTATTTCGTCGATGCTCTTGACGAGCTTCGGTACTGAGAGCACCGAGACCTCTATAACGATAGTGTTCAGCTCATCCTTTGATAGTGGGGGGAACCGAGGATCCTCGGTAGCTGCGGCAATCGCAGCGTTTATAACAGTCTTGACCAGCGGAGCTATCGGCTGTAAAAAACCGATACAACCTCTAAGTTCTTTGCCTCCTCCGGAGTAGCGCTCAATTGTTACAAAAGCCATGCCGGGGCGCTTAAGCTTCTCAGGCGTAGTGCTTGGCGGCTCTACAACTATTCCGCTAGCAACATACTGCTCTATTGCCTGGCGCGCTAGCCTAACCAGAAACCTGCCCTCGTCGAATGTTAGCTCGCTGGGTTCAATAGCACTGCTATTCCTGTCTTGAGCCACCTGTCATCAGCCACTCGATCTTCTTTTCCCTAGGTTTAATCTTGCTCAAGGTTTTTAATTTTTCTTCTCTTGCCCTATCAAGGACATCGGTTATTGTTTTCCAGTGGTTTCCCTGCCAATAGACCTTGCCGCATGATGGGCATATCCAGAACTCCTTGTATTTCAACGCTATTTCTTTGCTAACACTGTGTGCTACCTCGGCAAGCGACGATGTATAACGTAGTGGGGTATTGCACTCTGTACACCTCGTATCGTTTTTGTCAAACTCAAGCCTTATACCGTATCTGAGGGAGAGGAGGACAAGCACCTTAACAATGTCGGGGTCGTCGATGAAGAGAACCTTGACGTTCTGCTTTCTAGAACGCCTATAGAGACCCAGATCTCTTGTGAGGAGTACCCTGTTCCCTTTTTTCGCTAGCTCTATCAGTTTCCTATCGTCTATTACTCTGTAGTAGAGAGCATCGTAGCCCAGCAACCTTAGCCACCTCACTACATGTCCCAGCATCGCGTCGGCAATGAACTTTGGATAGCTTGGCATGCTCTTTTCAGCACCTCAGTTTTGCTTTGGTATCTAGCTCAAAAGTCTAGCTGAAAACCCTGAAGAACTTGACATAGGATCTCTAGACGCTATCAACGGTCTTTTGGTCTTTTCTAGATATATACTTATCTAAAGTGTACTTACCACTCAATACCTTGTCGACAGTCTTCCAGCTTCTTCTAACTATGGGCGGGATGGATCTATGTGTAGCGTAGTAAGATTTCAACCAATCTATTGTACGTTTGTCGCTGGGATAGCCGCTTCCGAAATCACCGTACAGCGTTTTTAGTGAGTCTATGTATCTATCCCTTAGAACTTTAGCTATAATACTTGCCGCCCCAACTACGGTATACAGAGCATCTGCACCATGGATTACAACTACACCTTCATGGTCAAGGTCTTCCACACATTTCCTAACGCTGTCCCTGAGCTTAGTGGGCTCTGCGAATGCGTCTATGTACACTTTATCGATTTTTACAATGCTCGCCGCTTTTGATATAGCTCTGCAAAGAGCTCTTATCTCTAGTATATTAAGGTTTTCCTTATCGATGAGCTCTGGAGGTATCCTCGAAACAACTACAGTCTCAGCTATCCTAACTATGTACCCAAAAAGCTTCTCTCTTCTATTCTTAGACAGTTTCTTGCTATCCCTGATCCCCAGGGCTCTTAAAGTAGGCTCGGCACGTTCGTCTATCACGACAAGGGCCATGAACAGGTCTCCTATAAGAGGACCTCTTCCGGCTTCGTCCACACCGGCTATGAATACCATTAGGCTACATCACCGCTAAGTATTTTCAGGACGGCTTCGGAGGGTCTTTCGAAGGATCTGAGTATTGCGAGAGATGTTTCTCTATACTTTTCGGGCTCTTTAATGCAGGATAGCATTCTCTCTATGCATTCTACCGTCTCTCTACACCTTATCAGGGGAAGCCCTAGTCTTTGTAGGCACGTGTCTACGTAGAGTTCCTCGGGGAAAAGGCTTATACCGGGTGTACCGAGCAGCGCAGCTTCTCTCGCTAAGGTGCCTCCACCTGTTATAACAGCTAGGGCATAATAAGCAACGTGGTAGCCTATAACACCTTGCGTAGCCGGCGGTATAACAACGTCTTTCCTAGCTTGGAGCTGTCGTGCTAGAGCATCATCTGCGTATCTTGGTAGGTATAGTAGCTTTAGCCCTAGTTCGAGCACTCTATACAATAGGTGTTCGAAGAGCTCTCTAACATGTTTATAGCGGTAGTAGGATGCCTTGATCTCTGGGGGCCTGGCCAAGACATAGGTATAAGGCTCGAGTCCAAGCGATTTTACGTAGCTAGGGCTCGGTTTTGCATCACGTAGCCACTCTACTTCGTCAACCCCGTTGTACTGTACTAGCTTGACTTTTCTTCGATACACGTACTGCTCAATTTCTGCAGACGGTATACACCTAGAGAATACTACGTATTCTGCTAGGGGTAGCGAGAGTCTTGAAGCAAATTCGCTATGAGGGCTATCGGTTAGCGCTATATACGGCTTTCCAAGCCCAAACGCAACTCTAGCTGCCACGGGGTTCGGGTAGGCTATAGCTACATCGAATCTGTCGCCGATGGTTTCAACAATGTTCTTTATTCTAGAAGACTCCTCGATAATTTTGCCTGTAAGCGTATCGGAGTACCCACCTATAGCCAAGAAACTCAGCCCCATATTTCTAAGAACGGCTACAGTATAGTCGTAGTTACGTGCTGTAAGGATAACGTCGAAACCCCTCTCGGCCAGCCTCTTGGCAATGGTTCCGAGAAGCATAGCCTGCTTGGGCGTTAAGGCATCGAGCCAGACACTCCTTGTCATGGACTAGCACCTGCTATAGCACATGGCAAATCTTGGGTAGGCACATATCCAGCGTTACGTATATAGGTTCAAAAGAACTTAATTTTAGTTGGTGACGCATAGGCTGGACAGTGGTGAGCTTGCTATGAGCGTCGAACGCAAGCTTTTTGGTACTGATGGAGTTAGATGGATAGTAGATCAGCAGCCTATAGACTTTGCTCTTAAGCTTGCCCAGGCAATAGCATCGTACTTTCCACCAGGTTCAAGAGCACTGGTTGGAGTAGACGGTAGGATGGGCAATCCAGCGATATATGGTGCAGTTTTAAGCGCTTTAGCTAGTGCGGGTTCGAAGGTATACGATGCAGGGTTAATACCAACGCCAGCTCTCCAGCTGTGTGTTAGGGATCTAGGATTCGACTACGGGGTAATGGTCACGGCTAGCCACAACCCCCCTGAATGGGTTGGGATAAAGGTGGTGTTAGGCGATGGTATTGAGGCGCCTCCCGAGGTCGACAAGCAAATAGAGGATCTATTTTTCAGCTCTAGGCTCAGATCTACACCCTGGTTTGGCATAAAGCCTATCGAGAGGATAGAGATTTGCATAACCCACTACATAGAGGCCGTCAAGAAGCATGTTGATAGAGAAGCTATTGCGCGTAGAAATCCTAGGATTGTCGTTGACTGTGCAAACAGCGTTACCTCGCTGACCAGCCCAAGGGTGCTCAAAGAGCTTGGCGCAAAGGTTTTATCGATAAACAGCGACATAGGCATGCCCTATAGACACTACGAGCCTGCCCCCGAAAACTTGCAGGATCTCATGACTATAGTCAGGTCTGTGAGGGCCGACTTCGGCATTGCCCACGATGGCGATGGGGACAGGTCAATAATCATAGACAACAATGGCGAGTTTATAGCGGGCGATATCCTCGCTGTAGTGCTCTCGAACTATACAGCGAGGAAGCATCCCGAGCTTCCTAAAAGAATTGTAACAGCCATATCGACAAGCCACTTCCTAATGGAGAAAAACATCATTGAGAAAGGCATAGAGGTGAGCTGGACCATGGTAGGGTTTCCGCATATTGCCAGGAGAATTAAAGAGCTCGGCGCTTTATCAGGTTTTGAAGATAATGGAGGGTTTGCATACGTGCCACACCAGCCTGTGAGAGACGGTGGTATGACGGCGGCTCTCGTAGCCGAGATGATAAGCCGCGAAAACAGGGACATAGCGTCTTTGGTTGGGGAGGTCGTGAAACCCGTTATAATACGGACAAAGGTTCCTATATCAAGTAGGGAAGAGGCTGCAATGATGATTAAGGAGATAGTGAAGGCATATAAGGGTCATAGAATGATAGACATAGACGGTGTTAAGATCATAGGAAAAGACTATGCATTTCTTGTTAGACCAAGCGGTACAGAACCCGTGATGAGGATCACGGTCGAGGCGTGGGATCGCAATATTGCTGAGAAGATTCTTCAGGAGCTGAAGACAACAATATCTAAGGTCAAGGGTGGGAAATAGTGAAATATCGGTTGTTAAATTACATAGCCTGTCCATACTGCAAAGATGCGGGGTTTCCCCTAAAACTCGTTGTTTTTTGAACAGACAACCTATGTAAAGAGATCCCTACCACCTCAAACACCAAAACCGCTATGCGATCTATACTGCGGCTACAAAGACGTTAATGTCGGTGAGCTAGCAGAGTACCCATGCGATGAGTGGCATAAAATATGAGGTTAAGGAGGGTATTCTATACTGCTCCAGCTGCCTTCGGTGGTATCCGATAATAGACGAGATTCCTAGGATACTGCCCGACGAACTATAGAAAAGCCGAAGAAGACCTCAAGTTCTTGTCTCTCTATAGAGATAGGGTTCCCGAAATCATAAGGAAAAATGGCAAGCCTTTCAATATCGAACAGGGTACATAAGCCTCGGAACTTTCATCATAAGTTATAATCTGTCTATGCTACATCAGTATAGTGAGCTATCATGTCCACGCTCTACGAAAGTCTAACACGCTGGATAGAGATGCAGAAGAAAGTTAGAGAATGGTTCGGTTCGCTATATGATAACGTTAAGAAGGGCGATAGACTAGAGCTAATACTATACACAAGGATGGCTTTCCAACACATAATGAGAACAATAAAGGCGTTTGATAACTGGCTCCAGGATCCATTCATTATAAGCAACATACCCAGAGAAGAACTCGAAGCAGTATGGGAAACAACACATAACCTACTGCAACTACTCCTAGAACTAGACGTCAAGCATACATCGAACGTAAGGGACCATCTAATCAGGCTAGAAAAAGAGGGTAAGATAAATCCGATGCTTATGGAGGTCTTCAGCGAGAGTTCAGCAAGGGGAAGGGAAGACAGAGAAAGGATAACGCTTTCGATATAAGTCTAGAGATTTCTTAAAATTTTAAATAAATTCAGAAAAGTTTTTAGCTAGCGTTTTGATGAAGCGAGGAGCGTTACCTCCTCGTCAAGTAGCTGTATCCTAGGTTTAAGCTCTTCAACAGCCTGCATTACGGCGTCCAAGTTGTCTATGGTAACAGAGCCTGCAATACTATCTAGGAACTCCAGCCCGTTACTTGTAAGCCTCAGCTTTTTATTCTTCGGATTTACCTCTACAAGACCTGTATAGAGCAAAGCCCTAATGTCTTCCTGAAGCTCTTTGACTATTACCCTATTGCCCACCTTGGCCACAGTATAGCCTAGGTTGATACCTTTTTCATCTTTAAGAATTGAAACCAGGTTAAGCAAACCCTTTTCACTTATCTCATTAAAGTTTCTTATTATTTTCAGTATAATTAGCTTCCTTTTATCTCTCTTGATATGCTCTGGGGTTATAACCTGCACGCTGAATGTTTTCAATTCCTTGCTTTTTTGTTGGGATGCACCTCCCTTCTCGGGCATGGGTATCCCCTACCTCTGTTGTTTTGCCAGCTTCTGCATATCGTTTAAGTATTTAATAAGTTCATAAGCTTTATCACCGTATATAGCTGCAAAGACCTCCTCGTTTACTTCGGTTCTAAATGTTGCTTGTTGTATTGACGATTCCCTTACAAGCCTAAGGAGCCCTTCCACAGATTCTAATATTTCTTCTAGGTACTGTTTCACCAGCTTATAGTTAGAAAGCATTCTAAAAACAAAAAAGAGTGAAAATGCTAGTAGCATCACGTTGACAAGCACTAACACCACTACTAGCACTATACGTGTTGAAAACAGCGAGGCTACCGCCGTTGTGGCAGGTATTAGAGGAATAACAAATGCTGATGTAGATAAGTCTAACATCAACAGGGTTACTGCAACAAGACCCTCTGAGAGGAGTAGCGCAGTCCATATGAAAGCTGTTATAGCGGGGCTAACAGAGGTGTTTATAATATTTATGAAAGAAATAACATATAGTGTCACTAGAAACATCAAAACGATCTTTGTTCTTACATAGGCTTTCTCGACGATTGTTAAGGTGTTAGCAAAGTCCTGGGCTATTCTATTCATTACCTCGGCTAGCGCCGCAGCGTTTTCGCCAATGCTCTTGGTGGCGTCTTTTAGTGAGCTGTTTAAGGACTTGAAGCTCGACACAATAAACCTAGTATATATGCATATCTTTTCCATTCGCTTTAGAATGCTGGCAGTATTCTGCATGTTTTGAGCAACGGTAAGCATGCCTCTCGATTCGAGTTCCTTGACCAGCTGCTGGATCTTGGTACCTATGCTGTGCAGGAGCGTGATCATGTTCATGTCGCACTACCTAAATAGGCTGAGTACAATCCTAGCGAAACTTAGCAGGATTGTTTCCCAGGTTTTTATCAGTTCAACAAGTTTCTCCCTGTGTAGGAGCTCTAGCAGTTGTATAACAAGGTACGAGTATACTAGTGGTGTTAGATGTATTGCATAGAAACTATACTGCGTTTTTCCTCCTAAAAGCCATAGTGTTAGGTAGCCGAGGAAAACACCCGTTAGTAGATACCATGCTGTCCTAACAGGGCTCTCCTTAGTCATCGCGGGTAGGGTAAATACCATTAGTACTAGTGCAGTGATATACCCTGGAACAAACCCTTGCGCGTATATAGCTGGCGAGGCGTAGATGGGAAACGAGTTGATGCCTAAGAACCATTCCCAGGGGGCTGAAGAAGGTGCACAGTCGCCTACACACTTTATAGATAGGTGCCACTGTATAGAGCCAAACAAGCTTTCGTCTAGCCACGTACTTATTCCGCGCTTAAGAATTATCGGAGTGGACAGCAGTAGCTGGAAAAACACAAACGATAGTGCGATAACCATTACGTATAGCACCGAATCCCCTAGCACGTCCAGCGCTCTTCTATTTTCTTTAAACCGCCTGTTCATGTATATGAACACAAGGGGTATGGCAGAAAAAAGCACAGAAAACTTTAGCGTCGAGGCAAGCCCGGTCAGGATAGCGGCTTCCTTAAGCCTACCCTTTACGCCTAGGTATAGCACTATCATGGAAAAAGCCGCAACGTATATATCAAGCATTGCTACAGAGGACATGACCCTTGTCATGGGGTCTACGGCCGTGGCGGTAGCCGCCACCAATCCCAAGTCAGGGCGTTTTGTTATCTCATAAACAAGGAAAAAGGTCATGATAACCACGGTGATGCCCATGACAATAGAGGGGGTTCTCCAGAAGAGAGGCCTATCGCCCATCAAGAACATGGTCAGCGCTATTATGTATTTGGCTGTTGGGGGATGCTCTAGGTTCATATAGCTATAGACTTCTTTGGCATCGCCTAGAATCCACCCGTACACAACGTCAACAGCGTTAAAGTTTTTTGCAAACTTCTCTATGTTTTCATAGGAGCTAGACTCTACATATATGGCGTACTTCTTTTCGTCTTTTAAAATGTTCGGGAAGAAAGTCTCGTCTGCGAGGATCTTTATGTTGTAAGCGCTGGCGTAGGCCTTTGCCTCGACTAGGTCGTCGAATGTGGCCAGTATTATAGTAGCTCGCGGACTATCAACACGAGGGGTAAGTCCAAAGATTTTTCTTAGTATATTTCTGGCAGAGTTAACATACCAAACCTCATCAGATACGTAACCCTTGTTACGTGGAAACCCAGAAAGCTCACGAGATTCTAAATCTCTAGCAGCTTCATAGTATAGATAGGCAGCCCAGACTGTTATGAATACCAGTAATGCTATAGTCGCTGCTCCGAGCTTTGGTCTTTCCACACTATTTCACCTTAGCTCTATAGGGTGCTAAAGGGCTCCTATCTAGCATACCTTGGTTATAGCAGGCTATAGATATAGCTGTTTCGGTCTATTGCATATAGAAATAAAAAGGTTGGCTGGGCTACAAGTCCAAGTTGCGTTAAAAGAACAACTGTTGAACAACAAATACTCGGTTTTGGGGCTACAGTTGCTTAGGCAACAGGCTAGGGTATTTGTTATGAAGTCTTTATTGTGGCCATGCTGCTTCTATCCGCATAGTTAACGGTGTAGTACTTAGGCTTAAGGATATTGACTATGTGGTTGAATGCTTTCCAGGGATCGCTTTTCTCCCCGCAGGTGTACACGTCTACTGTTGCGTACTGGTACTCGACCCACGTGTGTACAGCTATGTGACTTTCTATAACCAGCGCAATAACCGAGACCCCTCCCTTCTTTCCCCCAAAGCACCAGGCCTTCACGTCATATATAGTCATGTTCGCTAGTTGAGCGGCTTCCTCAACAACCTTCTTGAGAAGATCCTTATTAGACGCTATCTCTACGTCTATTTCGTACAAGTTTCCGTATACATGCTTTCCTATAACCCTATCAATTGGCTTGTTTGCAGCCGTTGACTCTGCACTTGTTTTTATATCCATTTCTTCACTCATTTCTACTTGACCTATCCAATTCATGTGCTATCTTCCCTAGCGCTGTAGCACCGGGGCTTATAAGCATAACGTAGTTGGATGTACTAACGTTTCATTGCGTCGCTAGGGCGGCTCTTACTTGGACAGAGAGTTGAATATGTGCAATAGTCGCATTCCCACGCATATCTCGGGGCAGGAAGTCCAGTTAAAATGCCCCGAACAAGGTCGGATATCTCCCCATCGGAGGCCGGCGTATCTACTAAATACTCTGCAATCCTGTTCTGGGTCACGTATAGTAATAGAGCTTTTCTAAAACCTGTAAGCCACAAGTATATACGAGTCTGCAGGATGTGGTGGCTTTGAGGTATAGATATATCGGATCTACCGGTCTTTATCTCGACTATGTAGTCTCCTATAACAGCATCCACACGTCCCTTTACTATGTACATGGTATTTTCAACCTCTACGTGCTTTTCGTATTCAACTTCGGTTTTAACGTTCCCCTCTCCTAAGAGATCGACTAGCACCTTTTCAAGACCGTAGTGAGCGAGCTCTCCAAGGATAGCTGCTGGGCTAATTGCGGATATCACAGCGAGCTCTCTATAGAGTTTTTGGTACCTATACTTTAAGGGGCAGTACACTAGGTCGGTGACGTAGAACTCGTTATCCAGCTTCTTCTCTAGGCGTTTAGATGCTTCGTCGATCCTCCATCTATACACCAGCTCGACAAGTCTGAAGTCGTTCACGCAGAGCACCGGACAGGTATTTATCTCGTAACACGTAAAACTATTTAATGCGTATAGTCAAACCACTGTAAGAAGACTGGATCTAGGTCTGGCAATGCTGAAAGGACCACGGACTGAAAGAGCTGGGTGATGTGAACCCACATGCTGAGCAGAGCCAATCCCTGCCTAGCTTTAGAGCGGCGAGGGAAGACACTGTTTCTCGCTATGGGGGGAGGCGGAGATGTAGCTATGGCGGCAACGCTAGCCTTATCATACGAGAGATGTGGTGGAGAAGCTCTCATAGGTTCAATAGCATGGGAGCGGTATGTTGTAGATCCTCTTCCCGGTCCAATAGCCGTTGACGAGCTTGTGAACACCGTAGAAAAAGGCGAAGGATATGCTATAGTGGATAGATGGACGTTCGCTCTTAGGGGTGGGAGGGTAGTGATACCACAGGCAGTAAACGTTTCTATAGCTCTAGGGAGGAGGGTGTTTGTTTTGGATATTACTCGCGGTCCCCGGGGTCTAGCTAGAACTTTAGAGCAATTGAAAAATATGTATGGAATAGATACGATTATAGGTGTTGACGTCGGCGGAGACGCTATAGCAGAGGGGTTAGAGGAGAGCTTGTGGAGCCCGCTTGCCGACGCAATAGTTGCTGCCGCTCTTGCGCATATCGAGGGATCGCTTATAGCAATATCCTCCCCGGGTGCTGACGGTGAGCTACCCCCAGAATATGTCGAGAGAAGGATTCGGAGAATAGCACGGCTTGGGGGCTATGTTGGTGGGTATATCCTATCGCAGCAGGATCTCGAGGTTCTTAAGCGAATTCTAGGCATGGTGGTATCAGAAGCTAGCTCCGTCCCGTTGAGGGTGCTAGATACCGACTTGGATATGATTACTATAAGAAAGGAGAGCAGAGCAGTTAGGATATCGCTTATGAATTTGGCAGTATTTCTACTAGATGCTATAAGAGCCGTCAGGGATTCTCTTGCACGCTATGTATACGATACTAGCAGTTTTAATGAGGCTAGGTGGATCCTCAACAAGCTTACAATAGCAACAGAATATGATGTTGAAGAAGAGGTCTTCAAAGAGCTAGCTTCATCGGGTAGTTATACAAGCCTGAACCTAGTAAGGATAAGGAACGACATTAGAAAGAGACTTGCAATGCTTCACATAGCTCTGCCCACATAAATTGGAGGCTATGTTCGCTCAACACAAAGGCTCTATGCGCTGATCACAACGCTAGATGACGCGCCTTTTTAACCCTAGGCAATTCTCAAATACAAAACGGGTGGGTGTAGACTGTGCAGGGATTTACGCAGCTGATGACGCTCTTCATTTTATCTTTGATCCCGTTGTTCGAGGGAAGATATGCTATAGTACTGGTTTTGACGGATGTGATAGAGGTAGACATCTTTGCAGCCTACGTTTCTGTGGTGATTGCCACAATGCTATTGGCTATGACCCTAGTACTGTTAATGAGGTATTTGGACATGTTCTTCACGTGGTGCGGATCTTCAAAAACATGGTTGCTCAAGTTGTTGGGCAATCTATATGCAAAATACGTGCTCAGTATTAGAAAGCGCTCAAAACGTTACGTAGACCGCTTTGGTGTTCTAGCATTGTCGATTTTTGTTGCTGTGCCAATACCTGCAACAGGTATATGGAGTGGAGCCCTTGTAGCATACATATTTGGATTCGACAGGGTTAAGGCATTCATAGCGCTTTTTCTCGGGGGGTTGGCGTCCATAGCCATAACGTCTGTTGCGGCAATATTCTTTGACGTCATATTGACATAGTCTGTCAGAAACACGGGTTGTCATCACTATTCAGACACAGCCGTGAACATCATCTTGCTGTAGCTGCTATATTTCCTCTGTCAGGCTAATAAATAAAGCTAACTAGCTAGAAAGGATCTAGCGCCTAACGCCTAACCTTTCTGTATATCCTCACCAAGATAGTGCCAGCATATGTAAGTTTATACCTACCTCCACGCGTTCTTCTTATGAACCCTGATTTTCGTAGTTTCCTTACAAGGCTCTTGGTCTTGTATATATCTAGGTTCCATAGCCTAGAGAGCTCTTCTTCTGTAAACGATTTCGAAGGCTCTTTATCTAGAGGCTCTGCATAGCGTATGAGGGTTTCGAGCTGAGTTAGATCCGTATCAGACATAGTTCTTCAGCTATAGTTTGTTTGTGGATTCTACTTCAAAAGTTTTGATTCCCAGATTTTTGCAAGTTCAACGCTTTGAGACACATCTATAAATAGCTTAGTCACCTTTTCGATATCCTCAGCCCTGATCTCGGATCTACCCTCTTTTTCTGCAACAATCCTGGCGGGGGCCATAAGCTGGACTGCATACCTCAGGCTACGCTGCTGGGCTAGCTTCACGAGGAACTCCAGTGCATCGCTACTTAGATCTATCTCCTCCTCGCCAGCCCGTATTTTTATTATTTCTCTTAGCTCCTCTGCTGTATAGGGTCTGAATGGAATTATGAGGAGCCTGTCCAGTATATCCAGTGGTATTCCATGCGGCGACTCGATGTCCGTACCCCTTATCCTAGTTATGCCTCTGTTGGTGGCCATTATTATTATTGGCGAGAACTCGCTCTCCATTATCCTAGATAGATAGCTGAAAGCCTCTATATCGAGCATATGTACATCATCTATGAATAGAACGCCAGGTACAAGTGTGGCCCTATTTTCCGATATGAGCTTTCTGGCAGTCTCATCCGAAGCTTTTCTTATCTCTGGGTCTATCTCCCTCTCCTCAACAAAGGCGCCCAGAAGCGATGTAACGGCTCTTTTCTGTGCCACGTAGTATTCGTCGATATCGTGTAGCGTTATGGTTCTGACAATTTCCTTCTCCTTGAACACTCTACCCTTAGGCATCTCCTCAAAGACCTTTGTAGACTCAATATCGTAATACCTGGCTTTTTCAACACCCTTTACACGACCAAGCCTGTAGACATCGCCGGTATCAGCGTCTATGCTTATAAGATCTCCTCTTCTGATATTGAGTTGCGCAAGCTGTATGGCAATACTCTGGTCAACCTCTAATGTCTTCTCCTCATCTTTTGTTGCAAGCGTAATTCTCGCGGCCCTTGGGATCTTTACGTACGGGTTTAGCGGGTGGGAAGCCATTGCAAACTTTATCTCTCTAACCACTCCTTCGTAGACTCTCCGCAGCTCTCTAATCCTAATACCTATGGCTCTTCTAACTGCTCTAGTAAGAATCTCTGTCTTCTTTAGCTCTGCTGAATAGAGCTCGGAACCGTTTAACATAACAAAGGGCGTATCGGCACCAAGTTCTCTAGCTATAGCAATGGCGAGAGCTGTTTTGCCTACACCTGGCGGCCCAACAAATAGTATACCTCTTCCTGCAAGTTTTCCATCTCTAATCATTTTAACTACTATGCTTGCTGCTCGCCTTGCCTCTATCTGCCCCACAAGTCCATCGGCTACAGGTATTGGCTCGCCTTTTTCGTCTAGCCCTAGACCCCTTATATGGCTGTGTGCGCTTATTCTTTTCATCATTGCTATCTTAGACTCCTCCCTAATCTCTTTAATCATGTGTTTTCACCCCGTCAACCCAAATAAGGTGTCTCTATCAGTAAATATTCTTACAGAGCTATAAGCTCAACGTAATTTTGGCCTTTGCTTAAATAGAATAGTCGTGTATTTGTCCATCCGTAAGCGGCCATGGCACAGTTCTAGTGAAGGCGAAGATGTTACCAGCTCCTCGCCTACGGACATCAGCAAGATACTCTTGCACTACATTACAAACATCAGAGTTTTATTCAAGATTTTTAAATCCGAACATGCCTTATCCTAATTTTGTTATTACAAGCGGGGCGAGGAGATGAGTAGCCCGAGAATATTACGAAGATCGCCTTGGCTTGTCCACTTCAACACTGGGGCATGCAATGGATGTGATATAGAAGTTCTAACGGCGCTAACTCCTCTTTATGACCCTGAAAGGTTTGGGGTTAAGCTTGCCCCATCCATAAGGCATGGCGATATCCTCGTTGTCACGGGTCCTGTTACTAAGAAGACCTATGAAAGACTCAAGCTTTTGTATGAACAGATGCCTTGCCCTAAATTTGTTGTAGCTGTTGGGGCTTGCGCTGTTGATGGTGGAGTCTTTACCAAAGCCTATAATGTTGTTGGAGGAGCCGATAAGGTGGTTCCTGTAGCAGCATATATTCCGGGTTGTCCCCCTAGACCGGAGGCGATTCTTGACGGTATTGTTAAGCTCCTTGGGCTTATAGACGAAGGGAAGGTTGAGAACGATGGATGTCAGTGAAAAACTAAGGGTTCTCGAGGGCTTTTCTACGGGTAAAACGGTCCTAAAGCCAAATAGGGATGTCTATATAGTTGAATCCGGGAAAATAAGGGATGTTTTCAAAGCGCTTATCGATTCTCTGGGTGTCGAAGGGTTCTACCTATCGACAATTGTTGGGACGGACCTCAAAGAGGAGGATAGAATAAGGATTGATTACCATGTTGTTGTACTCCCCCAAGAGCGTAACATAGTGATCAGGACATCTATACCGCGGTCATCGCCCGAGATAGATAGCATAGTAGATATCGTGCCCGCGGCCCTATCGGGAGAGTGTGAAACCCATGACTTGTTGGGTGTTGTTTTTCGCGGCAACAACTTCCTTAGGAGATCCTTTTTTGTATCCGCTGAGCTGACCGAGAAAGGAGTCTACCCGTTAAAGAAGGACAGCGGTGTCTAGCATGGCCATAGACAAAGTTGTCGAGATCCCCATCACTGTCGAGATACCTGTAGGGCCACAACACCCAGCAGTTCACGAGCCCATCCTACTGAAGGTCTACGCAGATGGCGAAGAGGTTGTTAAGGTAGAGGTTAACACGGGATACAACCATCGAGGCATAGAAAAGCTCTGCGAAAAGAACACGTTTTACAAAGGCATCTTTATCGTAGGGAGGATATGCGGTATATGTAATACTGTACACGCAAACTGCTATATAAGAGCGCTCGAGCAGTTGCTGGATATAACGCCTAATAGAAGGGCAAAGTACCTAAGAGTACTGGCCATGGAGCTCGAGAGGATCCACAGTCATCTCATCATAAACGCTATAATGGCCGAGATGGTGGGCTTTGACACGTTGTTCATGCAGATAATGTTGGATAGAGAGAGGGTGATGAAGGCTAAGGAGATTCTCACAGGAGGGCGGGTACTGGCCGACTACATGATGGTTGGAGGCGTGAGAAGAGATATAGACGACACCAAGAGAGAAAGGATCAAAGATTTGCTACTCAGGCTAAGGCCCAGAATAGAATACTATAAAAAGGTGTTCGAAGAAGACGAGACCATCACAAAGAGATTAATGGGCGTGGGGGTTCTAAGACCGAGCGACGTTACTAGCCATGGACTTATTGGGCCCGTGGCGAGAGCATCGAATATAGGGATAGACTGCCGGGCTAGCGATAGATATGACGCGTACGACGAGCTTCAGTTTCGCGTAATAACTAGAAGCGAAAAAGACTCGTGGGCCCGCATGATGGTTAGATGGGATGAAGCGCTGGAGTCTCTCGAAATGTGTCTCAATATTTTAGAAAACCTGCCTAACGATGGCAATCCGGTGCCCGATGAAAGAAGGCTTCCCAGAAAGTTCCCCGAGGGGGAGGCGTTTACCAGGGTAGAGGCGCCGCGCGGCGAGCTTACCTACTATGTTATGAGCGACGGCAAGGGTATGAACCCGTACAGGGTCAAAGTAAGAACACCGAGCTTCAACAACATAATAAACTCAGCGTTTATGTACGTAGGACATTCACTAGCCGATGTACCTGTTGTGCTTGCCTCCCTCGACCCCTGCATTTCGTGTATGGAGAGAGCAGTGGTTATAGACCTAGAAAAAGGGGTTGTGAATAGAGTACCACTCAAAGTGCTGGCCGGTGGGAAGAGATGAGGAGACCAAAGCTTCTAGGTCAGGTGCTGAGCAACATAGTGCACAAACCAGCTACGGTGCAGTTTCCCAAGGAGAAAACAGAGATCGAGCCAGATTTTAGGGGCGCTCAGTATGCCGACCTTAGCAAGTGCACCGGGGTGCTCTCTATGCTCCATAGAGTGTCCAGCAGATGCTATAAAGATGACCTTGATACCCCCGGAGTACGAAGCGCCCAGAACTAATCCTCGGAAGATCTATCCGCTCATAAACTATGGCAGGTGCGTATTCTGCTATCGTTGCGTGAAGGTATGTCCTGTCAATGCCTATATCGTTACGAACAACTTTGCATTGGCAGGCACATCTAAACCTACATCAGAAAGTCTATCTCTTTCAACTTTGAAAAAGGTGCGGCAACCATGATCGAGACGATCATGTGGATCTTAATGGTTGTCTCGGTCATAGTATACACGGTCTCAGCTGTACTGTTCTCTGTAGTAGTGTTTAGGGGTCCAACTGTAGGCGACCAGGTGCTGGCCATAGATGCTATAACGTATGTAACCTTGGTACTCATAGTACTCTTTTCCATACTATTCAAGGAGCCAATACTGATGGTGGTCGCCATACCCTTGGCTCTGTGGGTGTATGCCTTGGATATATACGTATCTAAATACCTTGAAAAAGGTGATCTAGGTGCTTGAAGAGGTGCTAAGAGTAATAGGAATGGTACTCCTATCGATAGGGTTATTCGCTATTGTAGTTTCTGCCATAGGGTTCCACAGGTTCAAGAACTTCTACCTTAGGCTCCACGCACTTACTGTTGGAACGATATGGGGGTGTATATTTCCCCTCTTCGGGATGGCCCTCGTGGCTGTAACGCTTGATGACCTGGGGGTATACAGATGGTTTATAGCGGGAGCAAGCGTGGTAACAGCTGTGATAGTGTTAATGCTAGCTCCGGCGGGTTCGCATGCAATTGCGCGAGCAGTTCACAGAGCTAAGGTGGCTCGGGTACAACCTTGTTTAGCGGATTTGCTCGATAGCGAGTTATGTGAGGGTGATAAACATGGTTGAAGAAACCATTANGTACCTCGTCATGGCCGTAGCCGCTCTCGTTTCGACCGTAGCTGTATACCTAGCTGTTGAGGAGAAGGATCTGGTAAAGGCTGTGCTATTTAGCTCGCTTCAGAGCGGTCTATATGCCTTGATATTCTACCTCTTGATGGCTCCCGATATAGCCTTGGTATACATACCCGTTGCCGTTGGTCTTATACCAGGTGTGTTGCTCGTTCTAATAAGCAAATCGGAGAGGTGGGAAAAGGAATGAAGCCCGTAAACCTACTTGTCATAATAACGCTAATACTATCAGCATCATTCTTACTCACCTTTGCATCGTCGTACATTGTGCCTACCGAAAACTTGAGGCGACTAGCGCTGTTCTATCTTGTTACGACCTATAATCCAGAGACACAGTACACAGCATTGTCGCCAGAGGGGGTCACGGCTATAGTATGGGACTATAGAGGTCTTGACACACTATTCGAAACAGCTGTATTCTTCCTGGCGCTAATTGCCGCTCTATCGCTCGTTAGAGGACTATATGCTGAGACTCCGCCGCAAGAGGTTTCTAGGGAAGCAGGACTTTCCACTATAGTAAAAACCGTGACCAGGATCACAGCACCGATGATAATAGCTGTCGGAGCATCAGTGGCTCTGCATGGACATCTGACTCCTGGCGGTGGCTTCCAAGGTGGTTCTATAGTAGCTGTAGCGCCTATGGTCTTCATGGTCATATTCTCATCGCTTTATGTCCTCAGAAAAGGCGTAACAACAACCAAAATGCTTGTGTTGAGAAGTATCGGCCTCATAGGAGTAGGCTTAACATCGATAGCCGTTTTCATGGCCGGCCTAATCCTGGGCGAGCTAGGGTATGTGTTCCAAAACATGCCTAAACCCGGTGCACCGCTGGGTATGCCGAGCCACGTAGGCGGCACACTCATCAGCGGCACGCTATGGTTTTTCAACCTATTCGAGATGTTTGCTGTTGCCGCAGGATTTACGCTAATATTCATCGTCCTACTGATTGCCGGTAAGAAAGAGGGGTGATCAGAATGGACATGGCCATGGTAAACACGTACCTACTTATCGTGGCGTTAGTATCGCTCTTCGCGAATACGATAATAGCAATCTACGGTATATTCTTTAAACCCCACTATACCAAGAAGGTGATATCCCTGACGATACTTTCCGATACTCTGAACCTATTTGCAGTATACCTAGGGTTTAGGAGGTGGGTAGCAGGCCAAAACCCACGACCACCAGTGCTTGTATCAGAGCCGACAAGAGATAACATAATCTCGTTTGCTCAAAGGGCTGTCGACCCCCTACCTCAGGCGCTCGTGCTAACCGCTATAGTTATAGGTTTGGCCGTTACGCTTTTCCTCATATTCCTGGGGTACATGCTCTATACACACTACAAGACACTCGATATGAGGGAAATAAGAAAGCTGAGAGGGTGAGAATGATGCGCAGTCCCCTAAACATACTGGTGATAGCAATACTCGTTTTCACGGTGTACATAGTATATACTGGTAGCGCAACACTCTACGATCTGATAACAGGAGCAGTTGTGGCAATAGTTGTAGGGATACTATTTTCTAGCATAACGATAACCAATGCTTTGAAGGCGCTGAACCCCAGAAGATGGTTCTACCTTGTGGCATACGCACTTAGGTATTTCATAGTAGATGAGACGAGAGCCCATGTCGACGTCATCAGGCGTATACTGGATCCAAAGCTACCTGTAAGCCCTGCAATAGTCAAGGTACCATACGATGTGGAAACAGACTACGCTAAGACGGCTATCGCGTGTAGTATAACCAACACGCCGGGAACTGTGGTTGTCGATATAGACGAGGATCAGAAGGTGTTCTACGTACATTGGATAGGGGCTGTTGACGAGGCCATCAAGGATCCCCAGGCTGCGAGGAGACATATATCTGAAGTTTTTGAGATATACTCTAAAAAAATCTTCGACTAGGGTGATGCTGTATGACGTCGCTAGTTCTTCTCGGATCCCTCACGCCAGTCATAGTCATACTGGCTTTTTCGATACCTGTTACAAAGGTGTTTAAGGCAAAGAGGGCCCCCTTTGTCATAGCCTTCATAGGAGTTGTATACGCCGCTATAGCGTCTACCTTTGTTTTTTACGAGGTCTATACCAGTGGTCGGCCGCTGGTCTATACCTACGGGGGGTGGCCCCCGCACTTTGGGATAGACTACGAAGTGGACTACTTCAATGCATTGCTAGGAATGTTTACAGCGTGGACCATGCTGGTCATAGTCATATACTCCCACTGGTACGGGCACCACCTAGATGAACCCGTGTGGTACTATACTCTTCTCCTGGGCCTCGAAGCGGGAATGCTTGGATGCTTGTATACGGGTGATGCGTTCAACCTATTTGTCATGCTAGAGGTACTAGGGATATCAGCTTACGGTCTGGTTGCCTATCATAAAGATAAGGGCGAGGCTGTCGAGGCAGCTGCTAAGTATGCATTGATAGGCGCGGTAGCAACAGTTCTCTACTTTGTTGCTGTAGTTATTTTGTATGCAGGGTATGGCAGTGTCAACATGGCGGTGCTAGCGCTCATGGCTAAGCAGATAGCGATCGCGGGTAGTTCGATAGTATACTTGACGCTGTTCGCCTTGGCCTTGGCTGTGTGGGTGTTTACATACAAATCCGCAGTATTTCCAAATCACTTCTGGCTACCGGATGCACACCCAGAAGCACCAACACCAGTTTCAGCTGCTCTTTCGGGTCTTGTAGTCAATGTAGGGTTATACGCATGTGCAAGATTTCTCTATACGATATTCGGACGGGGCTCGCTAGCAACCCCATATAGAGAAGCCGTTCTCTTTACACTGTTCGTGCTTGGCACCGTCAGCGGTATTGTCGGAGCCCTCATGATGATGGTTCAGAGAGACATCAAGAGGCTGCTCGCATACAGTACAATAAGCCACATGGGCATTGCCCTCATGGGGTTATCGGCAGGATTCATAGGGGGTGCAGAAGCGGTAGCTCTAGCTATAGCGGGTGCGACTATACATATAGTTGCCCACGGCATAGCCAAGGCGCTGCTGTTCATGGCGAGCGGCGTGCTTATCGATGCAGCAGGTTCTAGGGATCTTGACGAGATGAGGGGTATAGGCAGATACTACCCGCTAACATCTGTAGCACTCATAATGGGCTTCCTAAGCCTCGGAGGCTTCATACCATTCATAGGCTTCTACTCAAAACTATACATAGCTCTGGGCTACCTAGAAGCAGGCTTTGTCCTAGGGCCTATACTCATAATAGTGATATCTGCTATATCCCTTCTAGGGTATTTCAAAGCGATTTCGGCACTGGTGTTTTCTGTAGGAGGGGAGCCTAAGCAGAAGGTTGAGAAGCGCTGGGTAGAGATATTGCTACTAGCCATGGCGTTGGCTCTCCTTGTGCTGGGTATAGTGATAAATATTACATGGCCTGTATATGCAAGTGCCTCGGCGGCGCTTGCACCAGATGGAGTGGACACATACATAGTTGGGGCACTTGAAAAAAATACCTGGACAATTAGCTTTTTGGGTGGTAGACCATGAAGATAGTGTTGGTCTCGGGCAATTCATATGATGTAGTCTACATAGCGACTATAGCAGCTGGGCTCGCGTTCATAGTGTTATCTGTTCTCTACTATACAACGAGATCGCGGCGCGTGCGTGTGACTCCAGTATACCTCTCGGGGGAAAAGGAGGACGTTGTATCTTCTGTATCACCGAGCGTCGCTACGCTGTACTGGGGTTTTATGAAGAGGTTTGCAAGAGCGCTATACGATGCCCTTATAGGTAGGGTTCATACGGGCAGCCTACACGACTGGTATAAGTTTTTATCTTCCTGGCTTTCGTGGTTACTACTCTTAGCAATAGTGGTCTTTGTGTTAATACTTGTTGTGGGGTGATATACGATGGGTGGTCTTGAACTGGTCTACGCGTTAGTAAGCATAGTTGTGTTTCCGGGGGTGTTATTCCTAGTAGCACTATCGTTATTTACCGAGTATATGGTTAGAAAGATAAGTGCAAGATATCAAAGGAGAATGGGCCCAAGCTACGTAGGGCCCTTCGGCATACTTCAACCATTTTTTGATCTGCTCAAGCTGGTTCGGGTAAAAGAGATAGTGGTGTCTAGATATGGTATGTATAGAGCTGCCGAAGTGATGCTGCTAATAGGTATAGCATTCATAGCAGGATCCGTAGTACTGCTACCTCTAAGCCTCTACAACGTGATAGGAGAGTTCGATTTGCTAGTGTTTTTCTACATGTCGAGCGTTATGCCGCTGTTCATGCTGATTTTGGCATCGCTTTCGATGCCCAGCCCCTATACCGTTATAGGCGTTTCAAGGCTACTCTCAATAATCACAATCGCTGAGCCTGCTTATTTTGCAAGTCTCGTGATACCTGCATACTTAGCTACACGCAACGCGCACCCCTTCATGAGCATAGCCGTCGCCTATGCCAATGTGCCAGCTCTGTGGCTGAACCCCTTAACAGCGTTGATAATGCTGCTATCCGTAATTGCTTTTGTTGTTAGTGTCCAGGCAAAGTCGATGCTACAACCATTCAATATTCCAGAGGCAGAACAGGAGATAATAGCAGGTTTCGAAACAGAATTCTCGGGACCAGTACTAGGGCTGGCAAGGCTTCTCCACGACCTGGACATAGCGGTAACACTGATAGTGGGAGCCTACCTGCTACTAGGAGGCCCCGCCCCGTTTAGACATCTATCAATAGAAGGGGTGTTGCTACTGGTCATAAAATATCTTGCATTGCTGCTGGTGATAGTAACCATCAGAAACATCATGGGCAGGTATAGGATTGAACAGGCTCTTGTACAGCTGTTTAAGTACGGCTTAGTGCCATCACTTGTTGCAACGGGGCTTGCTCTAACTCTGGGGCCCATGGCATAAGCAAGGACTAGAGAAATCCTCGTGTTTAAATTTTGATTATGAAGAAACATGCTGATCAGTGCTTAACCCTTCTAACCTTGATATTGTTTTCTTTGCAGAATCTGTAAACGTCATCTGAAAACCGTGACTTACTTGAGTATAGCACTAGCACAGGTCTTGCACTAACTAGCTTGGCTTTCTCCAACAACCTTTTAACTACATCCACATCAACAAAACCGGGCTTTTCCACAACTTCAACGGCTAGCTTCATACCGCCACCTCTAGCTATAAAGTGTATAGGACCGTACCGTGTAGGGTGATACATCTCAACGCTAAAACCTGCCTCGAGATATCTTCCTGCTACCTTGCCCAGCACACCATACTTTTTCTCGAGCACCCTTTGGATATACCTAGTCTTGGACTGCGCTATCACCCCATAGCCTATATCTGTATAAGCTATAGGCAAGGTTTTAAAGTTTAAAATAAGCTATTAATTGGACGTCGTTGCAACATTCTTGGAATATGTTCGAAGCATTATGATCAAGCTGTGCAACGCATAACAGGCCTAGGGATGTCGAAGGCCATCATAATGAAAGTATATAGATACCCCCACAGTATCTTATCTTAAAAATCGGAAAGGTGGTATGGGCTGGTCATAGAGTACTATAAAGAACATCTGACTGTGCTGATGTGGGGGTTGGTATGCGAGCTGATAGTAATAATATACTACGTTATGAGAAACTATTTTCCTGTAGAATTCTACATGGTACTAGGACTATTGGTCATAACGTTAGGAGCGTTAATACACATAATAGTAACCATTAGAAAAGAAGTTGTGGAAGAGCTCAAGGAGGTGCATAAGGTAGAGTAGCTAAACAGGTACAATTCTAGGAACGGTATACCAGCCCCCTCGGTTTGAAGCAATCGAAATTGTTACCGTCGAAAAATCGGGTCTCAAATTAGGATCCCGGCCTATAGAGATGTGAGAACTCTTTTACGAAGTCTCTATATACCTCTATTCCTTTGCTAAGTTCTTCAACAGTTATCTCTTCTTTATCGGTATGGGCTAGCTCGGACCTCCCCGGCCCGTATGCAACAACGTTTTCAGAGACATCGGGATAAACGATGTTCATATCGCTTGTCCCGTATTTGTAGAGAATCTTGGGCTTTAGGCTGTTCGTGATTACGGCTCTAACCATGGCTCTCGCAGCAGGGTTGTTCACTGAGACCTTTACAGGTTTTGTATAGTCTAGAAGGCTCCAGGTGCAGCCATCTATGTTGCTGAGGATGTTACCTATATTTTTCGTAACGTTTTCTAAGCTAGATCCTATAGCCAGTCTTATGCTTATCAGAGCTTCCCCATACCTAGGCACTACAGGAGCATCTTCACCGCAGCACAGCTTTAGAAGAGCTGGAGTATGGCTATAGACATCGCTAGAACCGGAGTAGAGGCTCTCAAGCTTACCCCACAGTGTTATCAGTTTATCGCATGCGGAGTTCTTAGTACCAGAAGAACTGTGACCTCCAGGGGATGTGCACTTCACCAGGATTCTCATACTCCCTCTATAGCCAAGGACTACCCCATCGGTATTGCTGGGCTCTGCGATTACAACACCGTGGGCTCTGAACCCTGATTTGACTAGGTGTTTTGCCCCGGTACTGTCCCCCTCTTCGTCAACCGCCGCTATAGTGTATACCTTAACCTTCTTAAGGTCCACAAGCTCTCTGGCCAAGGCAGCTCCAACAAAAGCAGCAACTAAAGGTCCCTTTGCGTCTACAGCCCCCCTCCCCTTTATCGTGTAGCCATCGAAGCTTACTGGTAGCTCCCATGGTATGGTGTCTATGTGTCCAATGATAGCTATTACAGTGTTTCCCTCACCATAGTGAGCTATGAGGTTTCCAGCGCTATCTATCACCACACTATAGTATCCTAGCTCCTCAGCATAGTTCTTTAGTATCTCTATAGCTTTCTGCTCTCCTCGTTGGGGGGCTGTACGTCCTAAGCAGATCCAGGAGCAGACTCCACGGCCAAGCCTCTGGTTGATGCTACATCTCAAGGGCCTGCACCGCGAAATCTATGTCGTTTTCGCTGATCAGGTATGGNGGTAGAAATCTTACTACAGTGTTTCCGGCTTTAAGAGCTATTAGGCCAAGACCCTGTAGACACTTGATGATGTCATCAGGTCTAATCCTGAGATCAACACCTATCATAAGACCTCTTCCTCTGATCTCCTTAACAATCCTGTATGCGCCAAGGCTTGTTCTTAGCCTTGATAGGAATATGTTGCCTTTGTATCTAGCCTGCTGGGCGACACCATCGTTGATTAATACTTCGGTAGACGCCTTAACGGCTGCACATGCTAGTGGATTCCCCCCATAGGTGGAGCCGTGGTCTCCGGGGCTAAGCTTAGAGGCTACCTCAGATGGCAAAAACACAGCGCTTACGGGAAACCCTCCTCCTATGGCTTTGCCTGCCACAAACAGGTCTGGCTCTATGCCGTACTGCTCAAAAGCCCAGACGGTACCTGTTCTACCAAACCCTGTCTGGACTTCGTCTATAACAAGAAGGGCTCCAACTTCAAGAGTCTTTCTTCTGATAAACCTAGCAAAATCCTCACCAGCAACATTGATGCCGCCCTCACCTTGTATAAGTTCCATCACAACACAGGCGGTGTTTTCGTCAATCAGTTTATCGGATTCCTCTATACTATTGAACCTAGCCCGATAGGTCTCGGGTAGCAGGGGCTCAAAACCCTCTCTATACCTTGGATTAGACGATGTTATCGATAAGGCACCAAAGGTTCGACCATGGAACGAGCCCGCGAAGTACACAACCTTCTTACGGCCCGTGGCCTTCCGGCATATCTTCAAGGCAAAATCAACAGCCTCACTACCACTGTTAAGTAGGTATACATACTCGAACCTTTGTGGAACAACCTTTGAAAGAACATCTAGCATTTCATCCCTAATACGAGCCCTAAACGTTGTTGATAGAGTCATGACCTTGCCGAGCTGATCCACGAGCGCTCTAACAACATGGGGGTTTCTATGCCCCAGGAATGCCACACCATGCCCTGTATACATATCAAGGTACTTTTTTCCCTTGGAATCCCATACATACTGTCCCTCCGCAAGTACTATTTCCAGTCCTCTGTCTTCATACATCATCAAGTATCTCATTCTCTAATCACCTCTTGACAAGCGATTTAACGTATTCTATGATCTTTTTGTGCATAGGATACCCCGTGACAATGACAGTGTTCTTAAACTCGGGAATAGCGTTAACCTCGTTGACTATGTACCCCCTGTCAGGGTCCTCAAAGATATCGATACCTAGAACCTCACCCCCTATGACCCTGGCTGTTTTCAGCGCTAGCTCTTGGAGCTCCCTCGTCCACCTTAGCCGGAATGGCTTTGGCCTCCCCTAGCAGTATTGGTTATCCAATGGTTACTGACTCTATATATAGCTGTTGCTACTTCATCGCCTATGACGAAAATCCTCAGATCTCTATCTGGTTTTCTAACATATTCTTGTATCATGTTTACTTTCATTGTTGGGTTTGGTATGTAGTTTCTGTGTTCTATTAGTGCTCTGAGTTCTTCGTTGTCTCTTGCCATTGCTATTAGTCTTCCCCAGCTTCCGTCTATAGGCTTTATCACTACTGGGTAGCCCAGCGCTTTAGCTGCATCAACGCTAGGCTCAAAATCAAAGGCTATTAACGTTCTGGGTACAGGAATTTTATTTTGGGACAATACCTTAAGGGTCCAGAGCTTGTTCATAGCTATGGCTGTAGCCAATGAGTTGTTCACAACCCTTAGACCTAGGGACTCTAGCGCTATGGTGGAGTTTAGCGCTATAGAATGGCTTATAGCCCTCTGGAGAACCACATCAGCATACAGCTCTCTGGGGGTTTGACCGCCAATAGGAATATACAGCGTATGCAAATGCAGTAGTCTTACATCAAGTCCCTGTTCTTTTGCTGTTTCTATTAGTGTTTTTTCTTCCCATCTTATTAGTTCGTATGTTATGGCTATTTGGGCAATAATTTTCACCTTTTTCTATTCTCCCCAGTCTTCTCCTATTCCTT
>Ga0065719_100346_pt1 | contig 33247 bp, 35 predicted proteins | sample GBSCel85sediment_FD_59106 | JGI IMG/M metagenome (GOLD analysis project Ga0065719, IMG submission 59106) | Hot spring sediment microbial communities from Great Boiling Spring, Nevada - Cellulolytic enrichment CS 85C v3 (version 3) | ecosystem: Environmental > Aquatic > Thermal springs > Hot... | reverse complement strand
TCAGTGATAACCCTAACGGTATATCCAGGTCTATTCTTCTTCATATATATAGGAACTATAGATACATCTCTTGCACCTAACTGTAACAACTTCTCAAATACATATCCTACAACCTCTCCTGAAACATCATCAATATCTGTTTCAAGAACAGCTATGCTTTCTAGCCTATATCCATCATCTAAAGAATCGATCTTTTCTCCACTAAATACCCTAACAATATTTGGTACTATACCAAGATCTTTCTCCCCCGCACCATATCCTATAGCCTTTACCTTAAACAATGGATAGCTATCAACAAACTTTTTAACGAAGTTGATAAGTATAGCTGCTCCTGTAGGTGTTGTAAGCTCGCCTTCAGCAAAACCACCAACAACTATAGCATTGCCTCTTCTAAGTATCTCTATAGTAGCTGGAGCTGGTACTGGATATACCCCATGAGAAAACTCTATATATCCCTTACCAATAGCAACAGGCATTGAAACAGCATATGCTTTAAATAGATTAAGATTGTGGAGAGCTAATGCAGCACCAATAACATCTATAATAGTATCTATAGATCCTGTTTCGTGAAGCTCAACGTCATCTGTATTCTTGCCATGGATATGTGCCTCAACCTCTATAAGAGTTTTTATAGTATTAAGAGAAAAGTTAAATGCCTCTTTATCTAAATCTATGCTTTTCGCCACACATTCTACTGCTTTAATCAATTCATAGCCATGTCTATGAACATGTCTATTCTCAAATCTAGTTACAAGTTTTTTAGCTTTTATCCCATTTTTAATAACATCAACAAATTTTATTTCTATGTTAGACGCATCATCAACACATCTCGGTATTGTATCTCTAAGATCCTCTATAACTTTTTGATCTGCTCCTAAGGATATTAATGCTGCAAGAAACATGTCCCCTGAAATACCAGCTATACTGGGATCCACAACAATGACTTTATCCATAAACCTCGCCATTTATTTTCATTGTTATTAACTAAAGTTGATATGTTAATAATTAATATAATTAATAAATCCATATGGATTTAAATTATTTAAAACTTTGATTTTCTATATAGTGAAATTCTTTTTCCAATTAAACCTGCTACAATACCTGCATTAACACCATTATCTATATTTACAATTGCTAGACCTAATGGACATGCTTGTAACATTGAGTATAATGCGGCTATACCACCTCCACCAACACCGTATCCTATAGATGTAGGTACACCTATAACTGGTACATCTAACAATGATGCAACTATAGAAGGAAGTGCTCCCTCCATACCAGCTACAGCAATAACCACATCAACATCTTCATCTTTAAGCTTTTTAACAGCTTCTAAAGTTCTATGAAGACCTGCAACTCCAACATCGTATAGTGTTATCACATCACACCCCATTTCCTCAGCTATAATCTTAGCCTCTTCTGCTACCCGTATATCAGCTGTACCCCCTGTAACAATGCCCACTTTACATATATTTTTTAATTCTTTGATATTTTTCAATCTTGCAACAGCTATTCTACCTACTTCATTTACCTCAATCACTATATTATCTATTTTTAAATTCTTTAGAAAGTTTATCTGGTCATCTCTAAGCCTAGATATTATCACTTTGCCAATAACAGGTGTAACACTTCTTATAATGTTTTCCAATGTAGATAGATCTTTATTTTCACCAAATACTATCTCTGGTACATCTCTTCGAATAGCTCTTCCAACATCATATCTAACTTTATTATCTATAGCCTCTATAGCAAAAAGTCTAATTCTCTTCAAAGCCTCATCAACATCTATATCACCACTAGCTAGAGACTCAAGTATATCTCTAAGACTATCCAAATACATCCACCTTAATCCAACAACTATCTATTATAATGTTCAAGAAGCTCTATAATAGCACCAAGGGTTTCTCTTGCATCTATATATAAATATCTCCCCCCACTAAACATACCACTTTGCTGTATATAGCCACCAACATCTAAAATCTTTTTAACGCAATCAGCATTGCCACTAATATCAAAAGCTATATGATGGATTCCCTGACCATGCTTATCTAGAAACTCTCTCCATGTACTAGGCCCATCTATAGGTTCTATAAGCTCTATTACGATGTTATTTAAATTAAAGAATGCTAATTTTGCTCTTCCCTTAGATGGGGCTCCCATAAAACTCATTTTCGTTTCTTCCCATTCCCTAGTCTCTGTTATTCTTTGTGGTTTCATCCCTAAAATCTTAGACCATGCTTCAACAGCTTTACTAATATCCTTTACAACTATAGCTATTTGAATAACGTTTTTAAATGCCTCCTCACACATATATTATACACCATAATCTCTACCACTATGCTATAAACAATTATAAGATTTATGGTATAAATAAAGCAATTACATTACCAACTTCAGGTGTTTATTAATGTTGTCTATAACACCGAAAACAATTATAGTGATATTCCTTATAGATTCTGTTATGTGGGGAATATGGTTTGGGGGGCTTTGGTCGTATAGGGCTGCCTTTGCATCGAGAATAACTAACAGCTATACACATATCGCAATAACTACAGCAATGCCATTAATTGCTGCTTCTGCTATATACATGTTTTTTAGCATTCATGGAAATTTTATAAAAAGATATAGAGTTTCGTTATTTAAAATAGCTATAGTTCTATCAAGGATAATATACCTTGTAACCTCATACACAATCCTCACCAACTTATTTAATGATATAAAACTTCTCTATATCACATCAATAGGGTTTACAATTGCAAATGTTATTGGATCTATAGCTGGTATTGCATGGGCTGATTACATAGCTGATAATATACCTATCAAATTTAAATCAAGATATATCGCACTAGATAGCACTTTAGGCACATTAGGAGCTTTGATTGGTACCTTTATTGCTGGTCTAATGCTATATGAGTTACATGGTATTGAAAACTATGGCAGACTTTTCATAACAATCTCGATAATATTTTTAATCGATGTGCCTCTTCTCATATTTATAAGAGAGTTGAATAAAGCTTCTATTGAGTATAGTGAAGAGTCTTCTAGATTTCACAGTGAGCCTATAGGCAGATTCTATATAGCTATAGTCATAATATATCTAGCAGTAAATCTCACATCCTCTGTTATACCACCCTATATAATATATAGGTTCAAAGGCGATGAAATTTGGATAAGTATAATTAATGGAGTTAACTGGATAGCAGGTCTTGCAACCCCTATCCTATGGAGCATTGCCGTAGATTTCATAGGATCCTTAAACACCACAAAAATAGCTGTAACATTGGCGATAATAACAAATATGATATTCCCATATATGCCTTCTCTTTACCTACAAACTATAAGAGCATTTCTTGCTGGTACTGCTGGTGTTGGGATATGGATTACACTTTTTAGTTATCTTATAAAAGATGTTGATACCAGCCATAGAGTTAGCCATATTGCTAGGGTATTCACAATTCAAAACCTGGTACCAGCTATCGCAATGAATTTAGGTGGAATTTTAGCAGACACCCTTAATGCTCCTGAAATCGTATTTATATTACCTGTAATAGGATTTATATCAATAGCTTTATTAAGAAGCAAATAGGCTATGCAGAAATAAATCTTGAAGACTAAAATAATGAAAAAGATTTTTAGATTTGTCTAAGGTTTATAAATAATGTTTTTAAGCTATTGCTTTAGACAATTCTGATATAACTTCTTCAGCCTCTTCTTTACTCTTAGCCTCTACCACATGTGAATGATCAGGAAGCAACACAACAGTATAATTCTTAAATTTAACTATGTATGCAGGTCCCTTATCCATGCACTCTGCAAGTTCTGTTCCAAGTTGTGGGTTCTTGAACACCCTAAGAAGCTTTGCACATGATGAATATCTCAATGCCTTTATACCCTTTGCTAGAAATGTTGTTTCATCTTTAACGGATATTACTTTATCTACCTTCACCATATGTGTACACCACCTACTACACTTCCTACCAAGGATTATAAACTTTACTCCCAATAGCTTGTGAGAAATCTTTTGATTTGAAATAATATTGAATTGTTTATTTCTTTAAATCTAGCTATTCCCTCATCTATGCATCTATTAATTAATTTTAGCCTTGATTTATTTCATAATATAGAGAATAATAAAGAGATTATATATCTTAAGCTTTTATGAATAAAAATAGCATTAGACATACTATGTCTTTAATTCATATAGAAACTCTTTAAATACATCAACAAATCTTTTTGCTTGATTCTCGCTATGAATCATCGATGGCATGAGATGAGGCATTTTTTCAGAAAGATAAAGTATCTTATTGATTCTCATATATAGATGGAAAGCTTCATAGATCTTATTGCTATATCTTAAATAATATGCCTCTTCTATATTTCTAGGTTTCGATTTTGTNAAATGAATACCTAGCATATTACCAACATTTGTAATCCAGCAAAGCCTATTATATTCCTCACATATCCTGTCCATCTCCTTCGCNATNTTGCTCCACATTCTATTGAAACCAGTATACATCTCTTTATTTCTATTGAGATAGTNAATTAATGTGAAACCTGCTACAATTGTTATCGGGTTCCCTGTAAATGTTCCACCATGAAAGCTTCTATTTCTTGGATCAGGATATTTAATATGGTTAAGAAGAGACATTATCTCTTCTTTTCCACAGAGAGCCCCAGCCCCAGGCATACCACCACCTATTATCTTACCAAGGGTAATAATATCTGCTTTTACATTGAAGTACTCTTGCGCACCTCCTAGCGAAAGCCTAAACCCTGTAATCACCTCATCGAATATCAATAGAGATCCATATCTATCTACAAGCTCTCTAACACCCTTTAAATAACCCTCTATAGGTTCTATACATCCCCCAGCACCAGGAACAGGTTCCATAATAACAGCTGCTACATCATATGATTTCAAAACCCTTTCCAGCTCATTTAAATCATTATAGGATATAGATATAGTGTATTTAATTAAATCCTCTGGCAACCCTGCTGACTCAGGCCCTATAAACGGTGGTGATACCCCTGTGTGAAGCTGGTCTAAACCCCCATGCCATCCACCCTTAATTTTAACTATATATCTTCTCTTTGTATATGTTCTCGCAAGTCTTATAGCATACATATTTGCCTCAGTGCCACTATTAGTAAATTTAACCATATTGCAATTTGGTATTATCTTAGTCAATAACTCGGCATATTCAATGGCATAGATATTCTCAAAACCAAAATGTGTACCATATCTAGAAACCTCATATACCTTGTCAATAACAAAGTCGGGTGAGTGCCCAAGAATGTGTGTTCCGTGGCCCATCCAATAATCTTCATATTTATTTCCATCAACATCCCAAACATATGTCTCTTTAGCTTTAATTACATAGATAGGATATGGATGAAAGAATCTAATGTGATATACAACACCTCCTGGTATAAACCTACCAGCTCTCTCAAAAAGCTCTCTGCTTTTACTAGTCATATCCTCATATATTTTTAGATATCTAGAGATAAGAGCCTCTGCCTTGGNGTCATAAAGACTCATGGTATATGACCTGTAATAAGCTGTGTTATAAATAAATCTATATAGAGAAGTATATAGCCTTGTCGTTTTAAATTTTTGGATATGGAGGCTAAAAATGTACAACTTATGAATTCTCAGCTCAATAGCTTTATTAACGTGAAGCAAAATGCTAGTTAATCTCTATTTAAATTATCTATATAACGTTTTAGGAGATGTCATATATAGATATATAATGGATATTCCCCCAGGTAAAATTATTCTTAAAAACACCTCTTCATTGAATTTATTTGACCATCTCCATATATCTATATGGCATAGATTTTTAATAGATGTTTTCAACTCTAATTTAATAGATAAAGTCTATGCCTTAATCCTACCATGTAGTAGTGTAAAACCTTATAGAGCTTCAGCAACACATAGACTTGCAGAAGCTATTATCAAAAAGAGCAACCTAGATAAATATATCCAAATATATGTATTATCTGAACCTATGATAATTGTACCTAGAGAACTCGATATATATTATCCATTTGCAAACTATGATTATCCTCCAAAAGAATTAGATAAAATCTATAGAGAAAAATTCATTGAAATCCTAGCAAAGGTTTTACCAAAACTGTCAAAACATAGAAAGATAGTAGCTGTCTTACCAAAGCATCATAAAAACATTCTTTTAGAATCTATTAAGGGATGCTGCCATGATATTAACCTAGATGTGGTTGACTATGGGAAAAAAGCATTTAAATCAATAAAACATGGTATAGAAATTCTGAGAAATGAGATATTCTCTAGTTAGAGATAATGATGACTCGTCTATAGGTTCATAAAATATTTCAATACTCTCTAACTTCTACTCTATATAATCACATACAAAATCTATACTATAGCTGTGATTACATCATCCTGCTTTTTCAACACTATTTAGTTTAATATATTCAATCTATCTTTATAATAGAAAACTCTGTACATATCATTGGACTCCATATATGTATCCATTTAGGCTTTGTTCTATTAATAACATTTATAACATTTTCAACATAGTTTCTCTCAATAAACATAAATATTCCTTCACCTATCATATTCATCGAAGCTCCTAAAACACCCCTAATACTAGCTACCTCTTTTATAATACTGTTTACCCAGTTAGTTATAAGCTCTGATTTAACTGCAAANTCATAGCATTTTCTTATAAAGGTTTCAGGAGAGGGGTCTTTAAGTATCTCATTAAGTATCTCAAGACCTATTCTTCTAATTTTTTCAAGATTNTTGTTGGAATTCAATATATTGTTTTTTGGAATCGGATTGTAAAAAGCTGATATAGCTGTTATAGAACTATCAACAGGTATGTGATCTATTTCAGCATGATATGGGTCACCAGCTTTCTTAACAATTACTATACCTCCACATGGNTTTANAAGACCTACAACAGTTCCTAAACCTGTCCTACAGATGATATCTGCCTCATGAGCTATTTGAGCTATCTGCTTAATAGTTTTTCTTAGCTTTAATGAATTTGCTAATGCTAAGGCTATTGCTAAAGCCGATGCTCCGCTAGAGCCATATCCGCCTCCAATAGGTATATCAATTCTTTGATTAATTGCTATCTTTATTCCATCTATCCCTGCTTCTGACAATAGCCTAGAAGTAACATACTTTGCTATACAGCTATTATTTATTTTTGTATTATTTATATAATTTTCAACTAAAACACCATTTTTACTATTATGATAATCTATTGAAAGCTCCAAATATACACCTCTATCAACAGTTATTCCGCCTCCAATAGCACCTGTAAAAACAAAGTTTTCTGCTATATATGGAGCAAAAAATCCTGATAAACCACCAGAAACTTTAGTAGCATACTTCATCTTCATATCTTTCTTGCCCACCTCTCAACACTACCATAATATTTCAAAGCCATAGAGTTATTTATATACATATACATAAGATATAAGGATAAATATATATATAATGTAATCCATTAAATATATTATTATATTGATAGCTTTCTAACATCGTTCATCTACGTCTCATTAGCAATATTGATTAATAACTCCTTTAACTTAGCTATAAAAGACTGTTTATTCCAATCAAGATAAATCTCAATATCTTCTACCACAATAGGCTTTAACCTCATTTTACTTCTCCACGTATTGCTAAGCTGCTTTGAAAATAAATCAATAATTTGCTCGCCATCTATATGCATATCTATTTCTTTTAGCTTGTAGATAACATAAAGAGCTGTATATGCAAGTAGAGTTCTACTAGCTGCTTCACTAAATCTATAGTTAACCTTGTAATACACATTGCCTTCTGGAAGCTTATCTGAGCAAATAACTGGGATTTTTTTAAGTGAGATAGTAGTATAGATGTATCTATTCATCTTTATTATCCTATTGATCTTTGGTAGAACTTCACAAGCTTTAACAACATCAACACCTATATTTCTAAGAATTTTTCTAGCTTTTTCAATTTCTCTGCTACAGTATTCATCAATACTTTGAAATAAATCATTTACAAGCTTAGTGTAGCTAATCTGTATAGAGAATTTCTCCTTCATAAAAGGTATGATATGCTTATGGATAAGTTTATTAGCAATACTATTAGTATAAGCAACAACTCTAAGAGGGCAACATCCAATAAATGGACAATATATAAGTTTAGGCATACAGTCTCACTACAGCAACACTATATTAAGCATATTAAAGAAGAAATATATACTTTTATATATATACAATTAATTCAAATAATTAAATAACAAAGCAATATAATTGATAATACAAAATGCTTCTAAATATGCTACGTTACACATTAAATCAAATATGTTGATAAAAATTAAGTGTTTAGTAATGGTTTAAGAATCACTTGGTATTGTATATTCATCTCTTTATAATTATCGGTATAATAAGTAGTGTTGAAGCTAGTAGTATCCATATAGGTGAAGGTAACTGTAATAATAGCGGTGCTGTTAAAGCTCTTGAGACTCCATGAATAGCTATTGCATAGATTAGAATTGCCTCGCCTAATAATATAGATGCTATTGTCATAGATATAGCTATATCTATTCATATCTTTCTTTCTAATTATTGCAGCTATTGTTATAGGTGCTAGAGGCAATAGTCCTGCGGATGATATTACAGACAACTCTACTATATAGCCTATTTTCATTATAGCTGTTATTGAAGCTAGTACAAGAAGCGAGAGTATAGAAGCTATAGATACTACTCTAGATGTTTTCTCATCTGGCTTAACAACTATTCTTTCATAGAGGTCTCTCACCATAGAGCTTGACACCGATAAAACTATAGAATTTGCTGTTGATATTGCAGCTGCTGTTATACCTACATAGGCAATGGTAGCTAATAGTGGATGTGCCAATGTCAACATATATGGTGTAACCGAATCTCTATTCTTTAAAAGAACACCTTCGATATCTATATTGTTAAAAGCTATATAAACTCTAAAAACCATTCCAAGCAATACACATATCACAGTATATATAAAACCATATAATGCAAAATACTTAACCATTTTTATATAAGCTTTTCTATCCTTAGGTATATAGAGTCTTTGCACAACCTGCGGATTTGTCAATGCGAAAAATATCCAAGGTATTGTAAGACCTATAAACATCTGAGGACTCCATATAAATGAAAATAGATTTCCACTAGAACTATTGCTAAGGATATTAACAAATACATTGTAGTCTATATTGCTAGCTGATAAAAGAAATAGTATCGACCATATAGCTACAGCAATGCTTGAGCCAAACATCCATATACCTTGAAAAGCATCCGTTGTTGCAACGCTCCATAAACCTGCTATAAGAATCCAAAAAGCTATAGCTATAGATGCAAATATTACACCATACTCATAACCTAGATTAATTGAGTTAAATATCTCCCCAACACCCTTAAGCTGTGCAGCTGTATATGGCACTAATGTAAATAGGTAGACAAGCGAAACAACTATACCAACATATCTAGATCCATATAAATCTGAAAGCATTTCNGAAGANCTTACCCATCCTCTCCTCCTTGCTTCATACCATATAACAGGTCCTATAGACCCCAATATAACAACTGTTGAAGCTAGATATACAAGTTCAAAACCTAAGGCAGCAACACCACTTGCAAAAGTCAGCCCCACTAAACCAACCATCATAAAAGCGCTATACGTTGTAGCTGCATAGGTCATAGCTGATATAAATCCTCCTACTCTATAACCACCAACAAAAAACTCTCTAGAGCCCTTCCCAAGATATCTTCTACTAAGCCATGCTATTATAGACCCCATTACAAAAAAGAATACCAGGACAACAACATATAGCTCTTTCATAAAGCTTCACCTATCAATCTTTTTAAAGTTTTAAAACCAATAAATACAGCAAATAGCGTCAATATAATCCAATACAACATTAATCCAAGATTAAATGCTTTTACCACTAAATCTGAAAACAATTTAAACATCGGAATATAAAACAATATTATAACTATTATAGAGATTGCAATATATCTCTTCATTTCATTCACCTTTAAACGTTTGTTTAAAGGAGAACAGTTTATAAACTTTATATACAAAATACATGTATATATTACAGCAGTTTAGTGATAACTTATGGATATAGACATTTTTCAAAAGATTATTGATATACTTGCTAAAAACCCTAATGGCATTCCACAATCATGTATACATAGATCTTTAAATGTGTCAAAAGCATATATAAGCATTATTCTAAAAGATATGGAAAAACAAGGCATAATCTACAGAAGCAAGATTGGCAATACATATATAGTTAAATTAGCAGGTAAAGCTCCATTAAGCAATAAAGTTTTAAGACTTGGAATTATATGGTCAAGCGAATATCTCTTTCTTGGACACTTCGCTAAAACACTTAAAAATCTCTACAACATCGATCTCTTTGTAAATGTTTATCCCAATGCCCTACAAGCAACATTAGCTATTATTAGAGGTGAAGTAGATGCTGTTCTAAGCCCATTAGTAACACAGCTATATGCATATATATTATCAAGAAACATTGTTATAGCTGGTGGTGGTGCTGGTGGTGGTGCTATGCTATATGAATTCCCTAAAAGCAAAACAGATATTATAATCTCTAGCGAAGCTTCTTCAATGGATCTCTGCAGATTGATTGCTACAAAAAGGAAAATTATAGAACATAAAGATGTAAGATACTTTACTACACCAAATGAAGCACTAGAGTTTATTAAAAGAGGAAAAGCTAGGTATGCTGTTATCTGGCATCCATTAACAGAATTTGTTAAACCAATAGAACATAGAGTAATTGTAGACTGTGGAGAGTTTGAGGAAATCAAACACTGCTGTACATTAGCTTTATCAAAGTTTATTGGTATAGAGAATATCGAAAAGATATCAATAGCATATAGAAACGCTATCATAGAGTTTCTACATAGCCCTGTAAAATTTATAGACTGGTATTCATCGATAACAAATATAGATAGCTCAATACTTAGAAAAGCATTGTATGTCTATAGATACACCTCTGAAATAAATACCAAAGATATTCAAACAGTTGTGAATGCTATAAATATAAACATTCCAGAAAAACATGCTATACTTGATGCTATTATGCATATTTGATACGATACTCAATAGATATTAACGCTATAGACCTTTCATCTATTTTCATAAAGCCAACACTTAACCTTTACATCATTAACTATAAACTCTGGCGGCACCTGCTCACCACATTTCTTCATTACATATGGACATCTTGTAGCATATTTACATCCCTTAGCTAAAAACTCCTTCTCTTCTATGGTTGCTGTTAACTTTATTGCTTTTAACCATCTCTCTCTCCACTTTGGATCTGGCATAGGTGCTGACATCAATAATGTTTGTGTATATGGATGTAAAGGATCTGTAAATACTTTATCCACAGGTCCTTGCTCAACTATCCATCCTCTATACATAATAGCTATATAGTCACTTATATAGTAGGCTGTTGAGAGGTCGTGTGTTATATATATAAATGATATCTTAAGATCATCCTTGAATTGCTTAAATAAATTAACTATGGTGACTCTAAGTGATGCATCAAGCATTGAAACAGGTTCATCAGCTAATATAAGTCTTGGTTTCGTGATAAGAGCTCTGGCAATGGCTACTCTTTGAAGCTCGCCTCCCGAGAATTCAGAAGGATACTTTCCTTTAACCTTCTCTAAACTTAGCCCAACTCTCTTTAGAACATCCTCTATACTACTCTCAATCTCATCTTCATTAATCTTTGCAACATTTTTAGCTGTTTCATATAGATAATCATAAACTTTTTTCAACGGATTAAAAGCTGCATATGGATCTTGAAAAACTGCCTGGACTTCTCTTCTAAACCATATAGCGTCGCTTCCTTTAAGAGCGTGAATATTCTTTCCCTTGTAGAGAACCTCACCATATTCTGGTATATGAACCCCTAGTATTATTCTTGCTAAAGTTGTTTTTCCAGAACCACTTTCACCTGCAACAGTAAATATAAATGGTTTATCTTCAAGAGATAACGATACATTATCTATAGCTCTAAACTCAAATCCAAATAATCCATATCTAAATATCTTTACAACATTATTTAACCTTAGTAATAATTCACTCATATTATTTCACCTCTTNGTATATAGCCAGCAAGAAACAAATCTATTTTTATCAATTGTTATCTGTGGAGGCTCTTCTCNTCTACATATATCCATAGCATATGGACATCTAGGATGAAACCTACAGCCAGGTGGAGGATTAACTAGATCTGGTGGCTGTCCAGCTAATCCCTTTCTCATTGATTTATCACCAATTCTGGGAAGAGATTCTATCAATGCTTTGGTATATGGGTGAAGAGGATTTTCAAACATTTCCTCGGTTTTTCCCATCTCAACTCCTTTACCTGCATACATAATCAGAATTCTATTGGTAACCATAGCCTGTACACCCATATCGTGAGTCACCAACACTAAGGTATTTCTCAACTCTTTTTGTTTATCTAAAAGCATCTGCAGAACACCTCTTTGAACAACAACATCAAGTGCTGTAGTTGGTTCATCAGCTAGCACAACTCTTGGTCTAAGCATAAGTGCAAGTGCTATAACAATTCTCTGCCTCATACCACCAGAGAGTTGATGTGGATAAGCATTTAAAACATCTTTACTAAGGCCAAGCCCCTCAATATAGTCTCTTGCAATTTTATAAGCCTCATCTTTATCTACATCCATATGCGTCCTTATAGTTTCAATAAAATGGTCACGTATTCTTTGAAGAGGATTTAGAACATTCATAGAATTTTGAGGAATATAGGATATATATTTCCACCAAACCTTTATTCTATCCTTCAATGCTAAAATATCTATGGTTTTCTCATTAATATAAAGAAAAACATTACCTTTTTTTACAATAAGAGGTGGTCTTAGATATCCATAGAGAATCTTTATAAGTGTAGATTTACCACAACCAGACTCACCAGCAATACCTAAAACCTCATCATTTCTTGCATAAAAGTTTACATTACTTACTGCATCTATATATGCAGAACTATCATTAATTTTAACACTATATCCTCCAGCTATGTTAACAGCATTAAGTACTATTTCTGATGATTGCTTATCTTCAACACTCATATATCTATACCCAACTCTAAATAGTATCTTTACAATCAAATTAAGTGTTATGTTTAATTTAAAAATTTTTTGTTTTATATATAGCTNTATATCGTTCTAGACTGTACCCCAACCTTCCTCCTATAATAAAGGACACTATAAACCATATATCAATGTTGTTTACTATTATTTTTGTATTTTAATGAATTCTTCTAGTTCGCTTCTTTTTGGAAACGCTGTTACAGCTCCTCTTCTAACACATTTAAGAGCTCCTGCAGCATTTGCATATCTCATTGATATATCGATATCCATTTTTTCTAAAATATGATAAACTATAAATGTTGCTGTCCATGCATCTCCAGCACCTGTTGTATCTATTGGCTCTATTCTATATGCAGGCATATATACCTCTTCTCTTCTTGTAGCAACATATGAACCCATAGAGCCAAGCCTTATGGCAACAATTTCAATATTTGGGTATTTATCCATAACTTTTTTAGCTACATATCTATAGTCTCTAGAACCAAACATATTTTCGATTTCATCGAAACCCATTGTTATCATTGTTGAAACCTTTATATATCTATCCATAGTATTCAAAGCTCTATTTCCATCACCCCATATATCTTGTCTATAGTTTGGATCAATAGATACCTGAACACCTTTTTCAAAAGCCTTCTCCATAACTCTATAAACACTTTCACTAAGAGGAGGATAGGCTGTCGCAACACCAGAAACATGTATAACCTTAGCATTTATAATATCATCGACGTTAATATCATTTAAACCAAGCATAGTATCTGCAGTTTTCACCCATGGCTCTCTATAGAAAAAGAAATCTCTTTCACCATTTTCATAGAGAATCACAAAAGCTAAACTTGTTCTAGCTTTCTTTCTTACAAGCCACTTTGTATCAACACCTTCATATTCTAGGAACCCCTTTAACATATCTCCAAATGGATCATCACCAATGGAGCCCACAAAAGCTGATTTATGTCCAAGTCTAGAGATGCCTACAGCAACATTAGCAGGTGCTCCACCAAAATGTATCTCAAATCTCAGTCCATCTCTATAAACACTAGCCTCGATAGGTATTACATCAACAAGTATTTCACCCATACAAACAACTTCAACATTCATTAAACCACCATAAATCACCTATAATCCCAAGGTTTAAAATTTTTATATATACCTTAAATTAATAACAGCTGCAATAAAATCTTTGATTTGATTACACCAACAAATTAATTTATTGTACATAAACTGTCTAAGGTTTATAAACCATATTCGAATTAACTAAATTGAATACACAACATTAAGTATCTATCTGGTGTTAATGTATTGGATAATGGTAAGAGAATTCCTAGAGAAGTCTATAAATTAATTTATATTAATCGTGGCAGATATAGAACTACTAGCAGGTCTATTGAAAATTCTATAAGGCTTGGATATCTAGCTAAGGAGCTTGCTGAGTATTATTTAGAGGTGGTTGAATGGGGAAGGAAGAGAGTGTTGAAATTAAAGAGATAGTTGATGAAGCTTTAAAGGTATTTGAGAAGAAAATTCTTTTAGAGTTGAACTCTATAACTGATGAAACAAAAAGATATTTGTATTTCATAGCATGGATAAATAGATTTATCGAGGATAGAGGTCTTGGTAAGATAATTATAACAGGAGGATTTGCTGTAGAGCTATATACAGCAAGGATATATCGAACTATGGATGTTGATATAATTATAGATGGTTGTAAAGAAGTTGTTGAGGAGTTTCTAAAAAGGTTTTCAGAGAAAATTGGAAGAGGATATATACCAACATATGAAATTATATCATTGAAATCAATAGACATAGTATCCACAGTTTATTCAAGAGCTAAACCACCAACAAAGATATTGGTAAATGAGCTATATGTATATATAGATCCAGTTGAAGATCTAATAGCTACATATCTAGCTGGCTGGAAGTATTGGAACTCTACTGAAGATAGAGATAAAGCTCTATGGCTATTAGCAGTATGGGAAGAAAAAATAGATTGGGATTATTTAAATAGTATATGCAGAGATCAAAATGTATTAGATAAACTCATAGAACTTCTAGAAATATTAAGGAAAAACCCTCTTAAAAATAATCTATCTATGTAAAATGCTAAAAATTATCTAGAATATTTTTCTTGTTCCTAATTTCTTTAAGCTAGCTTATAGGTTGTTCTCTATCTTTTACTGTTTTAATAGCTTCTCTCATTCTGTGAAGCTATTTTAAGATTTGTCATTTAATAAAGCGTTTTTGCTTAAAATGACGCGTACATCCACAACTTTAGCTTCATTGGAATATACTATTACTGGGTTTAGATCTATAGAATCTACCTCTTCGTTTTCTAACATGAGTTTTGACATTTTCACTATAATCTCAGCTATAGCATATTTATTCACAGGTTCTTGCCCTCTATACCCATCTAGTATTTTACTAGATTTTATCTCATTGATCATCTCAAAGGCGTCATCCATATTTACTGGGGCTATTCTAAAGGAAACATCTCTAAGAACTTCAACAAAAACTCCTCCAAGCCCAAACATTACAGCTGCTCCAAAAACACTATCTCTAATACCTCCAACAATTACCTCAAGACCTGGAGGAGCCATACGGTACATTAAAACCCCTGTTATTCTAGCATGCGGAACCCTTGCTGAAACTGTTTTTAACATCTCTTCAATACCACATGCAACCTCTTCTTTGCTCATTAAACCTAGTTTTACACCTCCTACATCACTTTTGTGGATAATATCTTGAGAGACTATTTTTAGCACTATTGGGTAGCCTACTGTATCTGCAAGTTCATAGGCTTCTCTAGGACTCCTTACTAGGATGGCTTCAGGTATGGGTATTCCATAGTACTTTACAAGCTCAAAAGCCTCATTTTCTAGTAATTTGTATCTTTTTTCCTTAAGAGCACTTCTAATGATCTCTTTAGGACTCCTCATAGTAATTATCACGCATTTTAATTGTGCTATACATGTAAAGAGCTTTTAACGCTTTTGCGAGTCTCTCAGGAGACTCAAAGACTGTTACTTTGTANTCTTCAAGCTTTCTCGCTATTTCAATAGAAGCTTCACCACCAATTGTTACTACAACTATAGGCTTCTCATATTCATTTTTAAGCTTGGCAATATGATCTATAAGAGTTCCCTTAATACCTGGTACTTGTGGTAACACAACCGCTACAATAACGTCTACATATGGTTTCTCAACTAAAATGTCAAGTACATGTATATACCTCTCATCGTTAGCATCGCCTGTGAGGTCAATGGGGTTTTCCACAATAAAGTGAGGTGGGAATTCTTTTCTAAGCACTTCTCTAAGATCACTAGGAGTTTGAGGTACTTCAAATCCAACACTAGTTAGAGCATCTGTTAACATGACGCCAACACCTCCAGCGTTTGTCACAATATAAACTCTGTTGCCTCTCATTAGAGGCTGATGTAGAAAGACTCTGACAGCATCCATCATTTCATCAAAACTCTCTACTTCAACTACACCTGCTTGTTTAAATGCTGCTCTATACAAATTATACTCTCCAGCCATGGCAGCAGTATGACTTTGTGCAGCAAGACTACCTCTACTAGTCTTACCAGCCTTNTAAACTACAACAGGTTTTTTCTTAACAACTCTCTTTGCTATTTCAATAAACTGTTTGCCACGACCAGGCTTTAAGCCTTCAATATACATTAAAATAACCCTAGTATTCTCGTCTTCGCCAAGATACTCAAGAAGCTCAACATCATCTATATCTACTTTATTACCATAGCTAACAGCTTTCGAAACACCGATATTGTGATAAGCCATCCAATCCATGAGGGCAGCTGCAAATGCTCCACTCTGACTTACGAGGCTTACATAACCATGTGAAGGCCTCTTCATTTTAGGTAGGAAGAAAGTGTCTACACCACTCCAGTTGTCATAGACTCCAAGACAATTTGGACCTAGTATTCTAATACCATATTTTCTAGAGATCTCTTCAAGCTCTCTTTCTAATTTCTCTCCCTCAGACATGCCTGTCTCTNTNAAACCACCACTAATAACGATAGCCGCATGTACACCCTTAACAGCAGCTTCTCGAATAACAGTGAGAACACTGGAAGCTGGTATTGCTACAACTAGGAGATCGGGTGCTTCTGGAAGCTCTGAAACACTTCTATAACATTTAAGTCCGAAGATCTCGTTGTAACCCGGGTTTACAGGGTATATCCTTCCATTGTATTTCTTAGTAAAGTTCTCTAGTATTACACGTCCAACTTTACCCTCTTTTGGTGTAGCTCCTACAACTGCAACACTCTTAGGATTAAAGAGCTTTTCAAGAATCATAATACTCAACTTGATTCCTCATAAATTCTTTGAATTCAAAGTTATGAGGTACCATAAAACCATTTTACTTTTTCTATAAGTTCATACTTGTTATTATTAATCCTCAGCTATTGTTGCATGAACCTTTTCACTATGTATTAACTTCACCTCGCTTTGATGATTCGCCAATGGATATAGAGCAATAGCATCTTTCCTATACTTTATAATAGAGTATTGAATATGCATAAATTTAGATATTTTTAGTCACCTATGCAAAAATTTACGGAAAATATTATAAGCATATATATTAATTAGAATATTTATGAATAGCTTTCGGGAAGACCTTATCAATTTTGTCGAAGGTTATTGCCATAAACTTTGATATTATAACTATGGTAGTATTCATGCTTAAAGCAATAGGGTTAAAGANGTTTATAATTTCTATTGAGAGCATTCTAATCAATAAAATTTTGGGTTAAAGGGATTCAGAAGAAATATTTAAGGTGTGAGGTTTTTAAAAAGTGTTAAAAAGATATTGAAAAACATGGTAAGGGATCTAGAGATATTTCATGGAGCTATATACAATGTGGATTATAGGGAGATGTTAATTATCTATAATGCTTTTAAATAATGTAGATTATATAGTTAGTGGTGTTGTCTTTGGATGAGGATATAGCTTTGTATGCCTTGAAAATAGCTGAGGGTCTTGGGGTTAGTTATGCTGAGGTTAGGTATCATAGAATAGAAGGTTTCGGCATTACATCGAGAAATGGATCTATTATAGCTTCAGGTTTTGAGATTGTTGATGGTATTGGTGTAAGGGTTATTGTTGATGGTGCTCTCGGTTTTTCCTCTACAAATAGCCTTGATAGAGATTCTGTTAGAAGGGTTGTTGAGGATGCGTATAGATATGCAAAAAGTCATTCAAGGCTAATGAAAAAGCCTATAGAATTAGCTTCTTCAAGGCTTGGTAGAGCTAGTTATAGTGTTGTTGAGCAAAAGAGTTTTGATTCTATTGATGTTGATCAAAAAATTTCTATCCATAGAGATCTTTGGAATAATATCTCAAAGAGTGTTTCTGAGGCAAGGGTAGAGGTATTTATGCTAAACTATGTTGAGTCTATTGAGGAGAAGGTTATTATTAATACTGATGGTGGCTATGTTAAAAGCAGAGTACCTAGAGTTTCAGCATTCTATAATATTGTTGTAGCCCATCCACAGAAAGGTGCTATTCAGAGATTTGAACAGTTTGGTGGTAGTGGNGGCATGGAACTATTAAAACAATGGAATATGGAAAAAAGCGCCTTAGAAGAGACAAAGACTTTAGAAAAAATACTGCTTACAGCTGTTGAGCCACCTAGAGAAGAGATGCCAGTAGTTATAGGAAGTGAAATTGTTGCTCTTATGGTCCATGAAAGCTGTGGACATCCCAGTGAAGCAGATAGGATTCTTGGTAGAGAAGCTGCACAAGCTGGTAAAAGCTTTATCAAACCTAATATGATTGGTGAGAGAATTGGCAATAGATATGCAACTGTTATAGATGACCCAACTATACCTAATAGCTATGGCTTTTACCTATATGACGATGAAGGTGTTTCGGCAAGACCTAGATATCTATATAGAGAAGGTATAATAAATGAATTTTTACACAATAGATGGACAGCAAAAGTATTTAATGTTGATAGCAATGCCGCTGCAAGAGCAATGCACTATGGTAGTGAACCTATAATTAGAATGGCTAATACATATCTCAAACCTGGTGACTATAGATTTGAAGAGCTTCTAGAAGATATAAAGCTAGGGGTATATATAAAGAGCTATATGGAGTGGAATATAGATGATGAGAGATGGAGCCAGAGATATGTAGGTCTAGAAGCTTATCTTATAGAGAATGGGGAATTAACAAAACTTGTTAGAAACCCTGTTCTCGAGCTTACAACAAAAGCATTCTATAGCTCAATTGATGCTGTTGGCAGAGATCTTAGATTTTATGCAGGTACATGTGGTAAAGGTGAACCTATGCAAGGTGTACCTGTCTGGTTTGGTGGTCCAGATGTAAGATTATCTAAAATAAAGCTTGGGGTGATATAATGAGTGTTGAAGTAGAGTTAGCTCAGAAGATCGTTGAAGAAGCCATGAAGAGAGGTTTTGATGAAGTTGCAGCTGTTGTTACAGTCTGTAGAAGAACCATGGTTAAGATTGCAAATAGTGAGCCTACGGTTATACAAAGTTGGAATCCAATATCTGTAGAGCTTTATCTAGCTAAGGATAGAAGGATGTTTTTAGGAAGCTATGAACCTAAATCAATAGATGAGCTATCTAGATATATAGATAGATTTGGTTCAATAGCTTTAAAAGTAGTTGAATCAGAATTCTATGCACCTCTACCACAACCTGTACATGTAAAATATATTGATGGTCTAGCTGACAACAGAATTATATCAGCTATGGATGATATAGATAAATTATCTGAACATGTTATTGAAGTTGCCCATAGAGAGAAAATAGATAGTGTTGCGGGCATGATTCAGCTAAGCTATATAAAAACTGCACTAGTAACTTCTAAAGGCACACAGCTTTCAGAAGATAAAACAGCTCTTCAAGGCTACCTCAGAGCCTTTGCAGAACCTGGTGGAAGTGGACAGTGGTGTTTTACATCAACAAGATATGATCTGAATGGATTAGAATATATGGCTTCTATGGCGGCTCGATATGCTATCGACTCTAGAAATCGCATAGAGATTCAACCAGATGTATATGATGTTATCTTTAGTCCATTAGTATTTGGTAATCTACTTGAATATATAGTTGATATGACATCAGCATTCTCGGTTCTTATGGGAACTTCAATGTTTATGAAACATAAAATAGGTGATAAGGTTTCTTCAGAAAAACTTTCAGTATTTGATGAACCTAGAAACCATGAGCTTCCAAATGCCTCGAGCTTTGACTATGAGGGGTTAGAAACATTTAATAAGCCTATAATTGAAGATGGTTTATTAAAAACATTGCTGCATAATACTAAGACAGCAAAAATTATGAATACAAAAACAACAGCTAATGCGGGTTGGATAAAGCCGGCTCCATGGAATATAACTGTTAAGCCTGGTGATGTTAAACTAGATGAAATTATATCTGATGTAAGAAGAGGTATTCTTATAACAAATAATTGGTATACAAGGCTACAAAACTATGTTGAAGGACTATTCTCGACTATAGCTAGAGATGCAATATTCTATATAGAGAACGGAAAAATAATAAAACCTGTTAATAAAATTAGAGTAGCTGATAGCTTCTCAAATATATTAAAGAATATAGAGCATGTTGGAAGAGAGTTATATAATATACAATGGTGGGAGGTATCAACACCATCAAAAATACCATATATACTTGTAAGAAACGTTAAAACATCTAAGCATATAATCTAATGCAACCTTTCCTCTTCAATAATATGCAAAGACTTTAGATTGTAAGGATTGATAAAATATGGTACTAAAATTATATGTTTTCCTTATTCTTAATAGATACAATGAAAATAATGTATAGCTGTTAAAAAATGTGATGTGATTTGAATGAAGTAAAGATTTTAAGAGATGAGTTTTTATGTAAGGGTAGAAGAGTAGCTCTATATAAGAGAGTTATAGAGTTTAAAGAAAGTGTATTTGAAAAAGATCTTGTTGTTTTTGGCGATGCTGTTGTTATATTACCTTTATTAAGCGATGGAAATGTTGTTTTTGTTAAACAGTGGAGAGCTGCCGTAAATAGCTGGGTTTTAGAGCTTCCAGCTGGAAGAATTGATAATGGGGAAAAACCTTATGATGCAGCAATTAGAGAACTTGAGGAGGAAACAGGCTATAGAGCTAAAAATTTAGAGCTTCTTGCCAAGGTCTATGTAACACCAGGATATAGCAATGAAAGACAGTGGATTTTTATTGCAAAAGATTTAGAATTTGTTGGCGCTAAGCCGGAAAGAGGTGAAATACTCTCAACTGTTTTAATGAAGCCATATGAATATATAGATACTACACTAAGAGGCGAATATGTTGATTTAAAGTCATTATCAGCAATACTACTCTTTTTATATAAAACCCATAGAGATTAAAATAATTATTTAATCCAATATAACTTGATAAAGATCCAAAACAAAAAGCTAGAAAATTCATAAAGTAATACATAATATGAGCTGATCTCTAGTTTTAAATTTAAAGAAATATTAGAATTGTAGATACATGTTATTAATGTTGATCTCTATAAGTTTTAGCTACACATAAATATTAATTTAAATTTTTTCAATTCTTATCCTAGAACCGCTTCTAACCTTCGAAAATTTTGATGGATCATCAGCAACTCTTACAACAATATTTACAGGACTTGCAGGTCTAATCTCATTTTTTGTTCTACTTAATGGTGTAGGCCTGTTTGTCCCTAGATGCTCATTCTCATTAGTTTGTATTTATTCGTTGCATCTAGGGGCTTCCGCCTCGCCCACAGGGATTTCGGTATCCCTGTGGGGTCATGGGTGGCTGTCGAGCCAAACGGCACGTGGCTCCCATCTACGCCTAACCCGCCTAGGCTTAGAGCATAGCTCCCATTGCCTAGGTGGGCTCTGAGGAGGAGATTAATACACGCAACTACATCTCTGTGCCAGGGCTCTCCACCTACAGAGCACTTCCCAACTCTATTACTGTTACTGTAGACTATTGGAGCACTGTGCAATGGGCACAGCCTTGATGTGTTCTTAGGGTCTACATAGATTACGGTAACATTGTACTCCCTAGCTTTCTCTCCAATAGCCCTCTGAACTCTTTTGAAGGACGCTTGGTATATTCTGTGTCGTAGCTGGTCGTCCTTTATGTGGTTTATCATCTCTCTAGCAGGGTTCTTACCGAGCTTCTCCAATACAATACCATAGTGATTTTTTCTAGTAACTTTAACAATTATGTTGGCGAGCTTCCACCTCAAATCGTTTTTCACCTTCTTTTCCTTAAGCTTCTTAAGGATTCTCCTCTTAACTCTGCACTTAATACCATAGAGTTTATCGTACTTCTCCTGAACTCTCTTCCTGCGATAGTAGTACCCTAAGACAATATCCTTGAAGCCAGTTTCAAACAGGTAGACCTTGTCTTCAATCAATACAGCAACGTGGTTCTCGTTCACATCAACAGATATGAACCCCTTGGGTTTGTAGACCTCAACGCTCTTCTTAAAAATCAGATAGATGACTAGCCTCCTACTCTTCTTATCGAGCTTCACCTTTGCTTCTGAAGCAAGCCTCTAACCACTATTGACGTACTTCCAGTACTGTTTATGTAGCTCTAGCTCTACTCTAATCCATCCTTTGTGGGTCGCTATCTCAATACCTGTTAAACCGTTTAACTTCCATAGGTGGTCGTCGAGCCATATAGAGATGTTCTTGGCCTCAGGGTAATCTCTGCTTGTTAAACCTTTTTTCTTTAGCTTGAGAAAGCTCTTAGCTCTTGTAGACGCATCTTGGCAGGAGGTGTAAGCGTAGTGNGATGGTAGCTGTGGATACAGCGTTCTTAACTCACGATACTTCAACGCTTTAAGCTTAGTGAAGCTAGTGATGATGCTTCTCACAGCGTATATGACCAGCTGTTCAACCATGTTCCTGTACATGCCCTCAAGCTCAATAAAGATTCTGAACACCTTCCTCGGCAGAGGACTTGATTTAAGGACTACTGTTCTTGCCACTTCATTCACTTTTCTCAACCTCTTCAATTAGCTTTTTGAAGCCCTCGACAAGCTTTTTCTTCTTGTGGCTCCTCATACCATAGAGCTTCCCAGAGAAAGACGTGACTATCTCTATCAAATCTTCTACAAGCTCTTGGTGTATATCTTTAGGCTCTTCACCAAAAACAATTTCTATTCTAACACCATAGCAGTTAAAGAAGAACTCGAGATACTCAAAACCAAACCTAGTTAATCTATCTCTATAGGTAACTACAACAACGTCTACCTGTCTATTCACAACATATTTGAAGAGTTTTAGTAGTGCTTTTCTATCGGTCTTCAACCCACTTGTAACATCGCTTAACACATCAATGACTTTATACCCTTTAGAGGCACAGTACTGCGTCAAATACTCTACCTGCCTCTCCAAATCGCTTTTCTGGTCTGAGGAACTGACGCGTGCGTAAATAACAGCTCTGACCTCCTTGCTAATTGGCAGACTCTCAGCTATTCTCCTAACTTCGCTCTCGGGAACCCTATACTTACCACCAGCAGTCCTAATCGCCTTGATTTTCCCCTCCCTAACCCACCGAGAAAGAGTAGCATAGCTAATACCAAGCCTCTGACAGACCTCCTTAGGTCGCAACAACCTCTTTGAAACATCTGAAATAACTGACACCAGTAATAATGAACAGAATCAGAACTTATAAACCTAACTCATAAACATCAACTATGAAACAGCCCAAAATATACATAAAGCGTTTCCAGGAGGCCAAAATGCTATAGTGCCTTTATCTACAACTTCTTTAGCATTTTCCTCTTCTGCTGTTACAGGTGTTTCAAAATATATTTCATCACCCCATCTATAAGCTATAGACTCTAATGGAAGAGACTCTAATACTTTTCTAAATGTATTTGGGCTATAATCATCAAATAACTCGGCATTTATATAACCTGTAGCCTCGGTATATATCCTAATTTTAACTACAACCATAGGTGTCTCCTAGTAAGAGTGACAACGAATTAGCTATAAAAATCTATATATCTTTATTTATTCTAAACCTCTATTCCATTGTTTAAAAGCTATATTGAATTTCTATGTTATCAATAATATGATAATGTGAAGTGGTAGCAATATAGCCTTTGTCTTTGCCTTATAACTTAACAGCAATTTAAAAATTTGAGAGCATTATATGATATTTATATGATATGTAATTTGCTAAGAGACAAACATATTTTATTAACATGTTTTATCAACATGGCTCTATAGTTGATGGAGGCTTTGACGAAATTGCTAATGTAACCATAGATATCTCAGAAATCTCGCTGGTTATTCTATTTGATATTCTTTCAAGTAATTCATATGGTATTTTACTCCAATCCGCAGTCATACCATCTTCGCTTTCAACAATTCTTATAGTAACTATATATCCAACAGATCTCTTATCACCTTTTACTACCTACCCACATATCATCACCAACAACAGCGAATGCTTGCCATATCTTTCTATAATAGTTGCTTTTCTTTAACTCATCTTCAATAATGTAGGAGGCTTTTCTAGCTATTCTAAGCTTCTCTTCTGTAACCTCACCAATTATTCTAACAGCCAATCCAGGACCTGGAAATGGGTGTCTATACGCCCATTCCTCAGGTATGCCTAGAGCTATAGCAATGGCTCTTACCTCATCTTTNTAGAGATATCTTAGAGGTTCTAATACATTTAAGCCAAGCCATTGAGGAAGGCCTGCAACATTGTGATGGCTTTTAATCTTATCTGCACCTGGTATAGCACCACTTTCAATAACATCAGGATATGTTGTTCCTTGTGCAAGCCACTTTATATTTGGAGTAGTTAATGCAATGTCTTTAAATATCTTGGCAAAGAGCTCTCCTATAATTCTTCTCTTTTCTTCACAATCTTTAATACCTTTTAAGGCTTCTAGAAACTGTTTAGAGGCATCTATATATATAGGGTTGATTCCAAGNCTCTTCAATACATTTAAAACATCTTCTACCTCATTCTCTCTTAAAAGACCGTGGTTTACAAAAACCGCTATAAGTCTATCACCAACTGCCTTCTTTATCAATAAAGCTGTAGTAGTTGAATCTATACCTCCACTTACAGCACAAAGTATTTTACCTTCATCTCCTACAGCACCTTTAATATCCTCTATAATTCTATCTACTATATTTCCAGGGCTCCAGTTGCTTCTTGCTTTAGCTATAGCAAGGATAAAATTCCTTATAAGGATTCTACCTTTAGGTGTATGAATAACTTCTGGATGGAATTGAACACCATATATAGGTTTATCCTTTAACCTAAAAGCAGATATATATCTTGAATCTAGCGATACTGCCAATACCTCTACATTATTAGGAAGTTCAGCAACATAGTCCTTATGGCTCATCCACACAAACTCTTCATTATCCCAACCATTAAAAATATCGTCGTTTTTAACAATCTTTATCTTTGTTTTACCATATTCACCTACACCTCTATCAACTCTACCCCCAGCCATNGATGCTATAAGCTGATGACCATAACATATACCTAGNATNGGTATATCTAGTTTTAAAAGCCAATCCCCTACTTTAGGTGACTGAGGATCATAGATGCTTGCAGGTCCTCCAGAAAGTATTATGGCTTTAGGTTTAATTTCAGAAACTATATCCTCTGTGAAATTAAAATAATGTATAATTTCACTATATACATTAACCTCTCTAACTCTTCGAGATATTAAATGGGTATATTGCCCACCAAAATTAACAATAAGTACTGTATCAAACTCTCTATAGGGTTTCCAAGGCTCCATATCTGTAAACCTCTTTATTTAGCTCTAGAATATAAATGTTAAAAATTTATCAATCTTCTATATCATAAACAAACAAAAATATACATGAATGTTGCAAGTTATTTATGTATATACATCTGGGCCAAATATTTCATAAAGAATAAGTTCTTCTTTACCTTCATTTACTATTACATGATCCTTTGCAGCTTCATAAGATACAAACACCTCATCTCTATATGGATCCCCACCAACTATCTCTAAACCATTTANTTTCCCCTTACCTCTCCAAGCAAACAATAGAAAGGCACCCTTCCTACTCATATTTAATTTAACACTTGGAGCTATCCTCAATTCAATTCCACTAAACTTTCCACTTATTTTAGGATTAAATATCCACCTCTCAGTAAACTCTCTGTTACTCTCTATAATCTCTGGAACTATATGATACTTTCTATAAAACTTCGGATCTCTACATACATCCCAATTTATAAGTTTCAAAACCTCTTCTTCGCTTATAGGTCCATTCAATAGATACTGCTCCTTAGATATGATTCTATCATATACTTTTGCCTGTAGAATTGTGCCAACATCAGACTCTTCCTGAACCTCTAATGTTAGCAATGTACAAGGAGCATGAACAACACCTGCAAGAACATGAAAACCCTCACCAATGTTACATCTATATGCAGGTGACAAATCCAGTATCCTATCATCGCTCCATCTCTTTAATAACTCTAGAACCTCAGATTCAGCTACATCGCTATGAAAACCTAGGTGAATATATGGTGTTGGTCCTTTACATGGATGATCTAGATAATGATATGCCTCTTCCTTTGGATTAGAGTTCCAGTATATTCTAGCATATGGCTCACCTGCATGTATATGAAGAGGTATTTGAATACCAGGATCAAGAATCTTTGTTAAAACACCAAATCTATTGTTATACAACTTAGAATAGCTTTTTCCAAGAAGCCTTTCAGGAAGCATTGATAATGCTTCTCTAAAAAATATTTTCACATTTTCAAGACCTAGGTTCAGCTCTGATAACCCTTCATCTCTAGAACCAAGCACATTTACAGCTGAACCAAGCCAACGCTCACTAATCCAACCTTTACCATTGATATAAACCTTATCTAATCCTAATCTTCCACCTGCTGGATAAAGAGGTCTTGCAACATAATTAGGTTTAAGCCTTAAAACACCATTGTTTTTATCAATTTCTCTGTTTATTATTTTCTCTAAATCCATATTCAATACCTCTACAAATATTACTCTAAATATAAAATTTTATTTTTATATTTAATAGCTATTAATAAAATAACTTGTATTCATCTGATAAATTAGCTGGTTTTATACTTCGTTATGATAGATATATATTTGCGTTTCACGTATAGTAGTAAAGTATTTCGATAGTGATCTTTATGAGTATATATAAAGGTCTTGAAGATGGCATAGCTCAATGCGTTGATAGAGTTTTAAATTATCTTAGATCAGATAGGATATCGGGTAACATTATAGGATTCAATTTATTTGGAGATACAACAAAAGAGTTCGATGTTATAGCAGAGGATATTCTAACTAGTTGTATTGTTGATCTACTATCTGATGTTATTATTGTTGGTGAAGAAAGAGGTGTTAGAATTTACGGTAGCGGTAAGTGGATTGCTGTAATAGATCCTGTTGATGGAAGCAACAATCTTGATGCTGATATACCTTGGTCATCTATTTCTATAGCTATAGCTAGAAAAGAAGATGGTTCATCAACACTAAGAAATGTTGTATTTGCTGTCGTTGCTGAAGTTTTTAGAAATAGGATGTATATCTATAGAGATGGATATGTAGATATTAAAGGTGGTAAAATCTCTAGAAAAGAATACCCTAAACCAATATTACTAGGCTATTTTGAGTCTCCAGAGTCCTATAAACCAATAGAAAAATATATATCAATAAGGGGAAAAGTTGCATTAAGATCTCTAGGTAGTGCAGCTCTAGACATAGTATATGTAGGTCTTGGAGCTGCTGAAGGATTCATAGACATGAGATCAAAACTAAGAAACATAGATATAGCTGCAGCCTTAAAAATAGCCACAACATTAGGTGCAGAGACATATGTATGTGATTTTAATGATGCTAATAAAATACCTCTTGAAAACCCTGTTAAAATAAGATGTATAATTGTTGGATATAACTCTACATATTTATCTAAACTATTAGAAGCATCATTATAAAGCCTATAAGATTTTTATAAATAAGAATATGATACTAAATAAATTGAAAGAATTGATATAACAGATGTAAACAGCTATATTTTCTTTTATAAACAAATTTTCGTAATATATTGATAAGCTTTAAACGAGTGTTATAGGTATACCCAATATATATAGGTATATACAAATGACATATAAGAGTTTTAACGTATATACAGAACTCGTGGTGAGAAATATGTTAAAACCTAACATATCTAGTCTTAAAAATGTAATTAGCAAGGAAATAAAAACATTAGCTAGTGTATTTAATGGTGGTAATAGTGGAGATAATAAAGCTAAAGACTTTAGAAAAGAGACAGAGATGCTGCTTTTATCTAGTAATAGAAAAAGAAAGAATTATGTAGAATGCTATTTTATAGCAATAAGTGGCTCTATATGCTATGAGTTTAGAGAAGATGGTACTATAAAGATACTCTAAGTATTTGAATTAGATAAAAATAGTATCAAAATTTGTTTAAGAAATAAGCTTATTTAAATATTTTTTCAATTTCTTCTCTAAATTTTGATACTATTTTTGCATAGGAATTGCTCTCTATAGTTTTCCTGCCTATAATAAAGCCTGAAGAAGTGTATTTTGAGTCTATATAGAATAGTATGTATAGAGGTTCAGCTATTGCTATAGGTGCTCTGTAGCTTTCCTCAATACCTTTTATACATAATGATTTCAAAGCAGATTTTACTGACTCTATAGCTATTCTTTTCCCAGCTTCTCTTACCCTTTCAGCAGGTATTACATATCTTCGTGTTCTTAAAAATACTCTCATCTTAATCTCTATATCCTCATATTCTGTGAGCTTATCTATAAGGTTGTATAGCCTTGNATACTCACCCCTAAATATTTCATTGCTAATTTCNTTCAATTCATTAACTATATTAACNCTATTNCAGCNCTCNACATTAACTCTTCGAGCTTCTAAAGGNGGGTCTTCTACTATCTTTATNTTCTTTGGAGCTTTTTTCAAAAGTAATATACTTAGATATGGATTATCTATATATGATCTAAGAATACANTCAAAGATGAAAATATCTTTAGGTTTGCATTCAGGAAATTTTACAAGTAGGCATGGTATCCAATATACATTGAATCCCTTCTCTATTCTGCTCAACATACTTTTTTCTACTATATATATATCTATACATCTACATCACTCTAAACTAGGTATAGACTTTAGCTAGTCCATATAGACACTAGCTTAAAGTTAATCTTTGTCTAAACTCCTTAAAATCTCTATATTCTTAGCCTCGCTTTCATCTATAGCTATAGTTGATATCCATGCATCAAGAATCTCCCTAGCTAGATATGTAGTCACTAGTCTACCACTCAATACAAGAACATTAGCGTCATTCCAAAGCCTTGCACCTCTAGCTGTTTCTGGATCGTTACACAAAGCGGCTCTAACGCCTTTAACCTTGTTAGCAGCTATGGAGACTCCAGTACCAGTATAGCATATAGCAATGCCCCAATCCACTTCACCACTAGCTACAAGTTTTCCAACCTCATAGCCAACTATAGGCCAAGGCTCTATCTTACCAGTTTTAGCCGCACCTATAGTAATAACCTCGAAACCTCTCTCCCTAAGATACTCAATAACCGTATTTACAATTGGATAAATATCATCTGAACCTACAACAACTTTTCTACCTGGAAACACCATATTTGGCTGCACCATAGAATTTTATTTATAATTTTTACTGTATTTAAAAATAATGCTTCCAAAATTTAATTCTATATAATTTGAAATTAGCTATAGAAATATATAGTTTCTGTTGATTTGAGATATATCTGTTTATATATTCTATTAACATCAATATAGATAATCTTATAATTTTATTGTTTTATAAATAGATAATTCATTAACCTAGAATATATANTATTTTGCTTGAATCAAAGCTGTATAGACTCCACCTGTAGATATATAGACCTTAACTTGGTATACTACACCACTAACATAATCCTTTGATAACATAATTGATATAAAATTTTCAGTATTTGGATTAATAATAATTGGCACCATATAGTTTCCTCTATTAAATCTTGAGGAACTATCTATATTTTCAAATCCAACTATTTCAACTGCTTGTATAGCTATACTTACAGAACTTGGATTCTTTATATGTAGATATAGTATCTTGTTAGAACTATCAATATAGCTATCATGTAATATTTGTATAGGCTCTACTCTAAATATATCGGCTAAACTTGTTATCCACTGTAAAATAGGAAAACCTATAGCAATAGTTACTGATAGCAGTATTATTGTGGCTAAAAATGCTAGTTTTTCATCAGCCACAGCATTTCCCAAAAAACAAATTTGTTTAGAAAATTTAATATGTTTTTCCCTAGAGACAGCCAAAACTATTTCTATGCTACTTCAATACCATGTTACAAGCAATTAATTCTATGTAGCATTATCATTAAAATTAACAATTCTATTCAAGTACTATTTCAAATTTCTACGTACTAATGTTAATGCCCATTCCGAGGAAATTTTAGATGCAAATAACATTGTTAGCTTCGATGCCATTGCAACATCATTTAAATTAACAACTTCTGTTGGCGAATGTATATATCTTGTTGGTATAGATATTGTTGCAGCTGGTACACCCTCTTTATTTAATGCTATTATTGTAGCATCTGTTGTTCCACCATGGAGCACCTCGAGCTGATATGGAATTCCATATTGCTTTGCAATCTCTATAAGCTTCTCTCTAATAGCTGGATGAGCTATAAGACCAGAAGCCGCTCTTCCATCAACCACTTTTATAGCTGGGCCCTTACCAAGTTGCGTAATCCAGTCTTGTTCTGGTACACCAGCAACATCACTTGCTATTGTAACATCTATTGCAAGAGCTAGATGTGGAGTTATAGAATATGCAGCTACTCTTGCACCTTTTAAACCAACCTCTTCTTGAACAGTTGCAACAGCATATACATCAACATCATTATTATCAATTGCTTTAAAGGCTTCTATCATAGCAGCAACACCAACTCTATCATCTAACGCTTTACCAACAACTATATCCGATGAATTTAGAGAATTGAAGTCTCTTTCAAACACCGCTATGCTTCCAATGGTAACACCTAGTTTTTCAGCCTCTGCTCTACTACCAACGCCTATGTCTATATATAGATCCTTTCCCTCTGGAATCTGTTTCATTTCTTCAGGTTTCATTATATGTGGAGGCTTTGAACCTATAACCCCTCTAACAACATTGCCACTCAACGTTTTTATAACAACTCTTTGTCCAAGCAATGTACGCTCAGATATACCTCCAATTGGCTGAAATCTTAGAAATCCTTTATCATCTATATAGCTAATAATAAGCCCTATCTCATCCATATGTGCAGCAATCATGAGTCTTGCTGCACCTTTGGATCCCTTTTTAACAGCTATAACATTTCCTAGAGCATCTACCCATAGAGAATCAGCATAACCTTTAAGCTCATCTATAACAACATCCCTTATAGAATCCTCAAAACCTGAAGGCCCTATAGCCTCTGTAAGCTTTTTCAATAAATTATATAGAGACTCCTTTTTAATTTCATACATGGTATTTAATCCCCATAACAAATTTGATATAGTCTTTTACTAATACTAAAATAAAAACTTTTCTAGATCTATAAATGGACTATAATAGGTATTATTACAGGTATTATAAGTGTTAATATAAATCCATGGATAAAAGCAATCATAGCTATTGTATTATTCGTGACCTTGGATATAACAGGCAATGTTGTATCCATAGTTGTTGCACCACCAATTGTTATAGCTTCAATAGGATATTTTCTAGATAGAAGTGGATATATAATAAATGTAGCTACCTCTCTAAACATATTTACAGTAAATCCTAAGAAAGCAAAATATCTATTGATTGTAGCTAAATAAGACCCTGTAAATGTATAAAACCCCATTCCAAGGGCTATAGCTATGTACATCCTTATATCACTATTCAATATTACTGCTGCAAGCAAACCCCCTGCTATAGACCCTGATATAGTGGATATAACCACTTTTATTGATATATCTATATGGTTTATTAAATCTTTAAAAGAATTAACTGTATTAACTATAGAGATGGTGATTAATGATAAAAGTATATATACAAGCAATTCTATTGTTTTAGATAATATAGATATAGCTAAATTATTGAGATAAAATAAAACACCTATTCCAAGCCCTATAACAAATATTATAACTATTATAAAAATTGTTTTCATCTACCTCTACCAACCCTTGTAATTAATAAAGCTATGAAAAAACCTATAGCAATAGGTAGAATTGTTAAAAATGTAAGCTCTATGGCAATTATATAGATTGTCTGTATCCCTATCTCAAAAAATTTTTCTGTAATGGTATAGCCAGCTACAATACCTATTAATAGAACAAGAATTGGTATTATTAATGTCATAGCATAGTTAACAAATCTACTTATATCCATCTTCTTGAGTCTGAGAAGAAAACCTATAAGAAAACCTATAGCAATGGAGATGTAGATTATAGGGCTCCACCTCCACCAAGCTTTATTACTTTGCCCTCAAACCGAGCTTTCTTTAATTTTCTTCACAACACATATATTNTCAATTGATGTATATGGGTATTGCCCCTCTTCATCTTTTTCATAAGCTTTAACCATATCCCATATATTAAGAAGAGCTAGAGATACAGCAGTTAAAGCCTCCATTTCCACACCTGTTCTCTCACGAGCTTTAACTAAAACCTCTATACAAACCTTATTATTATCTTCAATCCATATTCTTGGCTTTACAAAATCTATTCTTATTGTATGGCAAAATGGGAGTAGCAAAGAGGTATTCTTAGCTGCATGTAATGCAACTAAACTTGAGGCAGCAAAAACATCACCTTTCTCAATAGCCCCACTTCTTATCCTATCAACTGTTTCTTTTCTAAGCCTTATACATCCCCTTGCAACAGCCTCTCTATACACATCAACTTTGCTACTAACATCAACCATCTTCATTTCCAAGATAAAACACCATATGGAGTTATCTAATTATATACGAATAA